>Ga0114958_10003607_pt1 | contig 10986 bp, 16 predicted proteins | sample C_130208_EF_Meta_FD_89577 | JGI IMG/M metagenome (GOLD analysis project Ga0114958, IMG submission 89577) | Freshwater microbial communities from Lake Croche, Canada to study carbon cycling - C_130208_EF_MetaG | ecosystem: Environmental > Aquatic > Freshwater > Lake | place: Lake Croche, Canada... | reverse complement strand
TATAAAAAAAATATAGCAAATATAGATCTCAACAAAAGTGCTGATATAATATCAAAAATAAATAGTAATGTTGAACTGAAAATTTTCATAGAATTATATATAAAATATAATCCTGATAAAGGTTTTTATATAATGCGTTATGTAAAAGATAAAGATAAAGATGCAATGGCTAAAATTTTAATTAATGCCAAGGAAAATAATTTGAGTGACCTTGACGTTTATTGTTTACTATATTATACAAACGATAAAGATGCAATAGCTAAATTTATAGGTTATCATAATATAAATAAATTAAGTGACTATAACGTTTATGGGGTATTAAGTAATGCACCAGATAAAGATGCAATGGCTAGAATTATAATTAATGCTAAACAAAACAATTTGAATGACAATAACGTTTATACTTTATTGAATTATTCAACAGATAAAGATGCAATAGTTAAACTTATAGGTAATGATAAAATAAATAAATTAAGTGACGATAACGTTTCTAGGTTATTAGATATGGCAAGAGATAAAGATGCCATGGCTAGAATTATAATTAATGCTAAACAAAACAATTTGAGTAACAATACCGTTTCTAGGTTATTATATTATGCAAAAGATAAAGATGCAATGGCTAGAATTTTAATTAATGCTAAACCAAACAATTTGAGTGACGATAACGTTTATACTTTATTACGGCATACAACAGATATAGATGCAATGGCTAGAATTATAATTAATGCCAATCAAAATAATTTGAGTGAAAGTAACATTTATAATTTATTAATTTATTCAAAAGATAAAGATGCAATAGCTAAACTTATAGGTAATAATATAAATAAATTAAGTGACAATACCGTTTCTAGGTTATTATATTCGACAACAGATACAGATGCAATGGCTAGAATTATAATTAATGCTAAACAAAACAATTTGAGTGACAATAACGTTGATAGTTTATTAAGTTATGCAAAAGATAAAGATGCAATAGTTAAACTTATAGGTAATAATATAAATAAATTAAGTGGAACTAAAATTTATAATTTATTAAATAATGCAACGGATAAAGATGGAATAGCTAAACTTATAGGTAATAATATAAATAAATTGAATGGTCGTAACGTTTATGGGTTATTAAATAATGCAACAGATAAAGATGCAATGGCTAGAATTATAATTAATGCCAAACAAAACAATTTGAGTGACCTTGACGTTTATTGGTTACTATATTATACAAAAGATACCTACTTGGATATATTATTAAAGTATATATCGAGAGACAGGTTACAAAATATAATAGATAGTAATAAGCTTAATGTCCAATTACCAAGTATGGTCGCAGAGAGACATTATAATTACAAAGAATATTTTAAGAATTTATGATTAAATTAACTGATATAATTGATGAGATGAACAAACCATTTGGAATGAAATTGGTTGATGAATCTACTTTCGTGAGTAAATATTTAGAATATCATTTATCTAATGATATACCCTTGGTAGAAAATGTATTTAGAACATATAGTCCTGCTTATTTTGATTTAATCAATGAAGTTAGGGAATTATATTATAAAAATTTAATTGAATTAGATGACATTGACGCGGAGTTAATTGAAAGTGATTTAGGACAAAAGATATTATTTGAAGGTAAAGAAGTATACTTGGATGCACCAGTGGAGGAGGGCGATGATTTTATTGGAGAAGATTCCACCCCCCTCAATGAAGTTAAACATAGAGGTAAAAATGTTAAATTGAATAGACCATTTAGAACGCCTGGACAAAATAAGAAGTATGCTGTATATGTTAAAAGTAAAAATGGCAAAATTAGGAAGGTATCATTTGGTGATCCTAAATTAAGAGTTAGAGGTAGTAGTGTTAAGAGAAGAAAGAGTTTTGCTGCCAGACATAAGTGTGCGCAAAAGAAAGATAGAACCACTGCTGGATATTGGAGTTGTAGAAGTCATAGAATTAAATCTTTAGGTAACAAAGGTAAAGGACAATACTGGTAATATGATTAATTTAAAACAACTTATATCTGAATTGAAATTGACAAGTGATATGCGTATTCATATGTCAAAGAAGCCATTTGAATTAGAACAAAGAAGTTTTATACAAAAACTTAGTATGAAACCAAGTGGATTTTGGTATGGATTTGGCAGTGAATGGCTTGATTGGTGTAGAAGTGAAATGCCGGAGTGGACTGGTAAATACATATATAGTGTTGATATTGGTAGTAGTAATGTATTGCGTATTAAAAGTCATATGGAATTAATGATGTTTCATCGTAAATATTCTATGCGCAAACCTGAAGATATCCCTGAAGATTTTGATGATGTGAATATAAGTTGGTATAAAGTTTCTAAAGAATATGATGGTATAGAAATTAATCCATATCAATATGAAGCTAGATATCAATATATGTGGTATTATGGATGGGATGTTGCTAGTGGATGTATATGGAATTTAAAAAATGTTAAGTTGAAATTATTAACAGATAAAGGTATAGAATGATTAAATTGAAATATTTATTAACTGAAAGTCCTGATGCTTTAAATTATAAAGGTAAACGTTATCGTTATACAACGAACTATTCAAAGGTATCTTTTTTAATATATGAAGATGAAAAGACTGGTAATTGGAATTACTTTGGATATAGTACTATCATAAACAAATTCATTTCTGGTATACCTGAAGTTTTAAAAGAAATTGAAGAAAAATCTAATGTAGATCCTGATTTTAAATTTTCCGTTGCGTATGTAACTGATTTTGATGGATCCGGCGGACATAGCGCTTTAATAAAAATACTTAGATTGTTAAAGAGATTTGTATCTAAAGTATTGAGTGATCCATCTTCATCTGAAAAAGAAATTGCCGTTAGAATATTTCAAGTGCCTGATAAAGGTAAACCTCAAGCTATAATGAGTTTTTGGGATAATAAAAAAGATGTAATTAAATTTAAATCTATGTATGATGAGATATGTAGAATTAATAACCTTGATCCCAGTACTACATTATATGAAGATGGGTGGACTGACAAAATTATGTCTTATAGTGACTTTTATGATGTAAATACCAATTTTATTAAAATAGAAACACAAATTGATAAAGAAATTACAAAAAAGAGATCTTTATTTGTAACATTAAATCAAAATAGACATACTCAAGCTGCTACAATGACCGATGGTCAAAAGGCTCAATTGGATCGGGAACTTCATTTACTTGATGCGGAATTGAGATTATTACATTCTGCTAAAAAACAAGGTAAAACAAAATTGGAAGATGTTACATTTCAAAAGGCTATATTAAATGCAATTAGTACTAAACCAAGGACATTTAAAGATTTAAGAAATGAATTAGAGGCTGAATTAGAAAGTTCGTTTGGCATGAGTATGTCACAGATAAATCAAATGTTATTGGATAAAGGTATTAGTTTAAAGGATATGATCAAGAGTGTCGTTAAAGAGTATGTTGATTGTATTAAAGAATCTAAGTTGGTTAAATCTAGTATAAATGAAAATATAGGATTGCCATATACTATCAAGAGTAGTGGTGATGGTGATTTCTATATACAGATGGATGGAAACAATGCTGGTAAACCATTTAAAGATAAACCTGAAAAGGGTAATTATTATGCTATAAATGTTGATAAATCTAAATTAGTACCACAATATTTTTATTATATTGTTGAATACTTATATAATTCTGGTAAATTCAATCAATATATTAAAGGAAGTGTTATACCACACTTGAATATTAAAGGATTCAATGATGTCATCATAAGTCACTTTATGTCCAAATAATATGAAATATAAGGATTTTTATTCATTTTTAAAGGAGACCCCAGATACGATTGTATATAACGGTGATAAATATACTTATACATCTGCTGTAAATAGATCATCATATATTCTGTATATTGACGTCACCGATAATTTAATTCATTATTTTGGGTATTCTGCTAATTCCAATAAATTTTACAGTGATAATTCTGAATTATTGAAAGAAATTGATGATATTTCTGATGATGCTGCCAATCCAAATAAGTATTATATTGATAGATTTTATAGTAGAGATAATGGTGGAAGTCATATGGGATTGGAAGGAATTTTAGATTTAAATATGCGTTTAAAATTTATAATACTAAGAGGTAGAATATTTGAAATAACGGATGAAAATGATAAACCACTTGCAATTTCCACATCTTGGATGAACAAAGAATTATCTATTAAATATAAAGATATTCTTGATAATATAGCCACTATTGTTGGTTATGAACCATCTGATATGTTATATCAATCCAAGGGAAATATAAATTTTGAAACATATGAGGAATTTTATAAAGATAAATCATTAGAATTAACCGCATTAGAAACTGAAATTGATAAAGAAATTAAAAAGAAATCCTCTGAATTTAGTGAGAAAAGTAGTGAGTTGCACACAAAAGCTGCTATACTCAATGACACTGCAAAAAATAAATTAAAACAAGAAATATTAGTATTAGAAGTTGAGATTGAGTTATTAACCGCAGCTAAAAAAGAAGGTAAGTCTAAATTAGAAGATGTTAAATTAGATAGAGCTATATTGATGGCGTTAAGTAGAAATCCCAAGACTTATAAAGATCTAAGAAACGAATTAGAGAGTTCTTTGGAAAAAGAATTCGGTGGTATTAGTATGGCTCAATTAAAACAGATGTTAGCTGATAAAGGTGTTAGTTTGAAATCTGCTTTTAAAAGTGTATTAAAAGAATATGTTCGAATTCGTAACAAAAAGAAATAATGTGAAATATAAGAATTTTTATTCATTTTTAACGGAGAGATATGGTGGTAGTGAAAAATTACGTGGTATATGGTATCACGGAACTAGTACCAAGTATCTTTCTAATATATTGAGTCAAGGATTGATTGTTAATCCCAAAGAAAAAAGTTGGGATATTGATCCCGATGTAAGTAATGTATCTTTAGACAGAACAAGTTATGGTGGTATATATGTAACTAAAAATTTATTAACGGCGTTTAGTTCAGCGTATAGAACGGCTAAAAAAACCAATGGTAAAAACTTGATTGTAGTATTAGATTTACAGCCAAAGAGTTTAATGGCAGATGAAGATCAATTTACTGGATATTTCAAAAATGTGATATCTATTAATGGACTCAGTGCGTTGTGGTACTATAAAGTATTAAAATATGGAACTACGTATCCCGAATACACAAAAGAAATGAACGAAGCTCGTGAAAAATGGGCCGATGAAGTTATAGCTAGAATCAAATATAGTTATGCTGATATACATCCTAAATTAATAGAACGTATTCGTAAATTATTAATAGATGAAGGATTTCTAGCAACCCTAACACGAAGTGCCGCTTATCAGGATAGATATCAATGGATTAGACTTTTTAACAGAGAGGATATTGTACCAGATTTACCTGAAAAGTCCGACGCAGAAAAGATATTAAGAACTTTTATAGATAAAGTTACGAGAATTATGAAATCTTCCGTGGTTAAAATGGATTCATTTAGTAAAACAGCAAGAAGTTTAGAACCTATAAAATTCAGTGGTAGTAATAAAATAGTATGTATCGTAGAAGAACAAAGAGTAGTACTGCCCGAACATGCGTATCATACTAATTTAATAGTTCATTATGGAGATATTCCAGATGATTTTATAAATCAATATAAAGATAGAGTTGGTGAAAAATATACCATAATAAAGAAATAATATGATTAAAGTTAAAGGCATATTGAATGAACATATATTAAGTGGTGCTGTATCTAATTTAGAATTATCTTTAATATCTAAATATCCACAGATAGATAAGTTGGGTATGTATATGCAATCTTCTAATGATGGTTTATATATAAGTGATTTGTATATTAAACCAGAATTTAGAGGACGTGGTATTGGTAGTAAGATAATGAGAGATATTACAAATTTTGCTGATAAAAATGATATTAATATTGTATTGATACCTGAACCAGAATCATTGAAAAAAGCAGCGGTAAAAAGATTGGTAGATTTTTATAAACGATTTGGATTTGTACTTAATACTGGTAAAAATAAAGATTATAAATTAAGTGATACATTTGCAACTAATATGTACAGATACCCAAAATCTTCTTTAAATGAAGAATTTGAAAAGTCATCAGATGTTGTTAGTAATCCTGAAAACAATGAACGGACATTGAATGATATATTGGTGGATTTTGAAAAGAGTGGTGGTAAAGTATTAGGAGTAGGAAAGTATGGTAAAGTATTATATCATCCTAAATGGAAATTTGTATTAAAAATATTCAAAAACGATAACGCATATTTATCATTTGTTAGATTTGCTATAAAAAATCCTAGAAAGTCTTTTCCCAAATTTTATGATAAACCACGAAGAATTATACCTAATTATAAACGTAGCAAAAATGAACCATATTTATACGTGGTAAAAACAGAATTATTAAATGATATAACTACCGAAGAATTTAAAGATATAGATTTTTATAAATACTACGGTCATTCAGATTTTTCTCAACCATATCACCAAAGTTATGTATGGCAAGAAACTAAAAAGAAAATTGATGAAATCAATAAAAAATATCCATCTATTAAAACTTTTATAAATGATTATAAATTTTTAGAACAATCAGAAGTACAAGGTGCTCCTGATTTTCATCAAAGAAATATAATGAAACGTGATAATGGAGAGTTTGTATTAATTGATCCATTCTGGGAAGGTGAAACCCCATATCAAACCCATGATAGATTAATGAAAGGTGAAATTGATTATGATTATGATGATAATCGTAATGATAGTATGATTAAAGGCGGAGAGTTATATAAAAAACCTAAACCACCTAAACCACTTGTAATCAAAAAAAGTGACGACGATAATAAAGATGATGTGCCATTTTGAATAATATGATTAAATTAAAAGACATATTAAAAGAAATAGAATCCGCTGCTCAAAAAGTATATGATGGACCGCCTATTAATTCAAAGGAAACATCTATAATGGGAGATACCGTATCTGGTATATCTATGTTATATAATGCAGGTAAATTTAGTGGTACTATAATAGACTATGGATGTGGTAGAATAGCTAGAAATGCTGAATTTTTAAGAAGTAAAGGATTAAAAGTATATGCATATGATCCTTTTTGGGGTAATAGTACAAACGGTTATGAGGGAATATCCAATGTTAAACCAGATGATACTTTTGATGTAGGATTTACCAGCTATGTTTTAAATGTGGTTAGAGTATCAGATGAAAAAGAAATATTGAGTTGGATCAGTAGTCATTGTAAGCAGCAATATCATATAACTAGAAATAAAGATATAACCAAGATGATTATAAATAATTTAACTAAATCTGGTGATAATATAGTTAAAAAGTTTTTTGTGAAATGGTTTGGCGGTGATTTAAATAACATAAACCCAGAAATTATAAATGAATTTAGTATATATGGAACCGCGACAAATCGTGGATTTCAAAGAATACCAATATTAGAAGATTATGGATATAGTTTATTAAAAGCATCTTTTGGTTATAAGATATATGAAAAGTGATGTTCCTTATCAAGAAAAGAAAATTAACAGCGTCACGTATCAGCGAACATTCAAAAGTACCGTTGATACTGATGAAATTATCTGGCATAAAGATAAAGAAGATAGAATTGTAGAAGTTATAAAAAATGATGGTAATTGGTTATTTCAATATGATAATGCGTTACCTCAACCATTACAAGGACTATTATTGATACCTAAAGAAAAATATCACCGTACCATAAAAGGTGACGGTGATTTGATTGTAAATATAACTAAGTTAAATTAGTTACCTTGTTGTTGTCGCCCACGTTGAGCTTCTTGTTGTCGTAGTTCTTCACGTTGAGCTTCAATCGCAGCATTGTCGTTCATCTGAGGAAGCTTAACGGCATTTTGTTCGCCACGGGTCGGAGGTCGGTTTGAAACCAATCCACCAACAGCTCTTGTATTAATCATACCACCAATTCCAGAATTATTCATATTTTAGTATTGTCTCCTTATATTTATATATATCATAGTATGACTAAAAAGAGAAAATATATTATTTATTCTGGGATAAAGTTCGCTAAAGAAAAACTTGGAGTTAAAACTCCATTTAAAATAAAGTTAACGACCAAACGAACCGATGACTTTAAAACTTACGCATATTACAATCCCGATGAAAAATTGATATGTGTATATACAAAAGGCAGGGGATGTGCTGATATATTAAGATCAGTTTTACATGAACTTGTACATCATTTGGATCATGAAAGTGGTAGAATCAAAGGAAAACAACCTGATGTGGGTAGATTTGACACAGAAAAAATGGATGGTGATGATATAGAAAATAGAGCCAATGGCATAGCAGGATCCCTCGTCAAAGACTTTAGTTATAAATTGAAAGATAAAGAAGATATTGATATCTACGAAAATTAATTGACATTTTGTAAGATATATACTACCATATAACTTATGGATTATATACTAAAATTAGTATCTATACAAGATATTAGAGATTTTATACAAAAATGGCATTATAGTAAAAGTGTCAACGGTGTAATGACTCGTTATTGTTTCGGTTTATATGATAAAGATACATTAATAGGTGCTTGTATCTTCGCTCCATTGGGCATGGCCAATGTATGGAAACGATATGCAAAGAAATCCGAGGATGTTATAGAATTGCGTAGATTGTGTTGTACAGATAATGCTCCTAAAAATACAGAGAGTTACTTCATCGGTAAATGTATTAAATGGTTAAAAAATAATACTAATATCAAAACAATAGTTAGCTACGCTGATAATCACTATAGTCATACAGGAATTATATATAAAGCTACGAATTTTATATTCAAGGGTACCACCCCCCCTAGTAAAGTGATAATATGCAATGGTAAGACATATCATGATAAGTGTATTAGAACTAAGTATAAAGGTCAACTAAAACCATTTGCAATTAAAATAAAACAAGCACTACTTGATGGTAGTGCTTTTTACGAAAACCGAGTGGGAAAAAATATCTATGTATATGATATAAAAAGAATAATTCTTAAAAAGTAATCACTCAGGAACAACGATATCAATTTTAATGTTCTTTTTCTCTATAAAAGCTTCATCCATCATATAACGAACCAATTTATCAGTGATAGATTTAAATTCATCAAATGGTATATTCTCCAAGTTAAATATTTTCAATACATCTGGGTATATATGAATCTTATAACCATGTAGGAATAATTCTTCAAATTCTGTTTTAGCTTTTTTCATAATTTATCCTTTCATACTATACCACATATAGTTATATGTCAATACACTTTACACTCTAATAAATATCTTCAAGTTTCTTGACAAATTAAATTATATCTTATATTATAGAAAAATAATGAAAGTTGAATTGAAAAAAGATGTAATTGTTGATGATAAGACTAAAATATACAAAAATAGTCAAGGAATTATGGTAGGAGCACAATGGAATGATAAAAAAGAAGAAAAATACTTGATTGATTTCAAAGAAGGACGATATATAATTAATAGAAAAGATTTAGACTTTTTGAAATAAAATATGAAATGTATAAAATACTTGATTGTAGCTATACTGTTAACAGGATGTAAATCATCAGATCAGACTACTCCCCCTACCCCTACGCATACGCATGTAGAGATATCAACTACCAATAATACACATGAGTTTTTAAAAATGTATATGCTTAATCATTTAGGCAGATATTGATTATGACTCTTGTAGTGCTTTATTATACATACTAAAGTTAAAAAATTAATTGACATCCAAACTAAACTTTGATAGTATACAACATATGAAATATTATATTCTTATTGATAAAAAAACTGCGGGACCATACACACTAGAACAAGTCAAAGCATTGTATGATAGCGGTGTTGTCGAATCTACACACCAATATGCTACAACAGAGTCACAAGACTGGCTACCCGTATCTATGTTGGTTCCTCTGTTTAATGTTCCTGTTCAGCCTAGTGTTCCATTGCCATCGGCATCACAACCTACAATTGTAATTAACAATACAAATAATAATGGTAATTCTGGAAATTTGGGGTACCCCTCCCCTGTTGGAATTGGAAATCAACGAAGTCGTATCGTATATCAACTACTCGCATGGTTTTTTGGGTATATTGGAATCAATGATTTTTATGCAGGATATACACGTAATGGATGGATTAAATTGTTAGTTACGATTTGCACTTGTGGATATGGTGGAGTGATCATGGCAATCTGGTCAATCGTACAAATTTTTACTGTTAAAGTAGACGCTGATGGAATTCCAATGCGTTAAATGTATGAAAAAATATAGTGAATTAACATTAGAGCAGATTCAGACATTAAAATGTGCAGGGTTACTTTTGGAAATTTATCCAGAATCAGCAAACCAACCTGATGAAATTACTTTTAGACATGAGATATATCCTCCATGCAATTCAAAAATTCCATATCACAATCCTATATTCTTTGCAGAATTTGCAACACAGGACGGTAAAGAATGGACATATAAAATTTGTAAAAGAAATTTTATTGTTTCCGAAGCAGAATACAATGATAGATTGACTAGAGTATATGATGTTGAATTTGTTCCTGTTTTTTGGCATGGTAGTATTGAAGGACATCCATATACCTTGCATGAAGGTAAACTGAATAAAAATGAAAATGCAATTGATTTAGAAACCAAATCATTTTTGAAATACACCGTGGATGCTCTGAATGCTTATAAAAAATAACCATTGACATTTTATAAAAACCTGATATATTATTCGCATGATTAAAAATTTTAAATTAGAAAATGATATTTATCATTTAGGAGGAATTACTCTTCAAAAGTTAATTGAAATTAATTGGATGACCAAAAAGATATGGGGTTATATCTCAAAAGGTAATGGAGAATTAATTGAACAATTAACTTTAGACTATTTTAAGGAACAGGTAGGATATACAAATATAAAGAAAACCAAAGCGGGAGAAT
>Ga0114958_10003606_pt1 | contig 10987 bp, 8 predicted proteins | sample C_130208_EF_Meta_FD_89577 | JGI IMG/M metagenome (GOLD analysis project Ga0114958, IMG submission 89577) | Freshwater microbial communities from Lake Croche, Canada to study carbon cycling - C_130208_EF_MetaG | ecosystem: Environmental > Aquatic > Freshwater > Lake | place: Lake Croche, Canada... | reverse complement strand
GGCATGGAGCGATGTAGCACAACAAATTACTCCTACAGTTTTGAAACACATATTACAAAATTTAAAAATCAAAAAAACATCGTCTAATGAAGAAGATTTTAATACTGAAATGATCAAACTTCGCGCTAATATTGATATTGCCGATGCAAAATTATTAGAGCTTTTAGGCAATCGAATGAAAGTAGCCGAACAAATTGGCGCTTTGAAAAAAGCCAAAAACGTAGCGGTTTTACAAAACAAAAGATGGAATCAAATTCTAGAAAAAATGATTCTTGAAGGAGAAGAAAAAGGATTGAGTGAAGAGTTTATTCTTAAATTATTTAAGGCAATTCACCAAGAAAGCATCAGTCATCAAGAGAAAATTATTAATTCGTAAGATTTTTATTGTTATTATTGCAATTATTAACCTCTAAATTATTCAATTATGAAAGCGAACTTTTTAAAAGTCATTTTTTTTGTATTTTTTAGCCTTAATCTTTTGGCGCAAAATAAAATAGATAAAATTAACCTTACTTACGGAGAAGAAATTACGGACGACAAAGGTAAAATTATAAAAATTATTGGAGAAGCTAATAATAAAATTTACACATTAGTTCTTAAAGGAAAATCAGACTATTTCTTGAAAATATTTGATTCAAAAGCAATGAAACAAATTGCAAACAATCCAATTTTACTACCAGAAATCAAAGAGAAAGAGGTTGAATTTGAAGAAGTTGTTTTGCTCAATGATAAACTGTATTTTATAGGAAGTGTTTATTACAGAAAAGAAAAGAAATTTACCCTTGTAGGAATTCCAGTTACAGAAAAGGGAGATTTAAGTGAACATTTTATTACTCTTTTTGAATCTGAAGTTGCCAATAAATCAGATCGAGGAGGCTTTTATTTTAAAACGTCCCCAGACAATCAAATGCTTTTGATAATGCATACATCATTATTTGAAAAAGAAGAAACAATGAAGTATGAAATAAAACTTTTTGATCAAATGTTAATACCAACTTTTTATACTGAAGATAAAATTTCATATGATGATAGTAAAAAGGATTATCAATTCACAATTTCTGATTTTGATGTAAATTATAAAGATGATGTTTTTTTAGTAGTTAATGAGGGATATAGAGATAAAAAAAACAAAGAAAAGATTGAAAAGTTTGAAATTCATATTTATAAACAACAAAATAATTATAATAAAGAAGTTGTTAAGATAGATTTGAAAGACAAAGAAATTATCAATTGTAAAATGCTAGCAACTAGCAAAAATACATTAAAATTAACTGGTTTTTATTCTAGTGTTAGAGAAAACGGAAAGGCTAATAAGGAATTGAAAGGAGTTTATAATGCTACCATTAATTTAGCAACAAATGCTGTGGACAACCTTAAATTTAATGAGTTTGACTATGAAACAAAAGTAAAGTTATTGGGTGAAAGAAGAGCAAAAAAAGGAAAAGATGTTAAACCATTGTATAATATTCATACAATTATCGAAAAAAATGATGGTGGTTTGATTGTAATCTCAGAATATCAAACAATCTACGTTGGACAAAAACAAGGGATTGGTCCGTTTGGCTTTCAACCTATAACCTACACTATGAATGAAATGATTGTTACAAGTATGAAACCTGATGGTGCATTGGAATGGAGTAATGTGGTAGCTAAAGAACAATCTGCTACAATTACTGTAGCTTCTTTTAATATTTTTGGAGGTGGAGGAAACGGGAGCTTTAATGTAACGGTTGGTTTAGCTATTCCATTAGGAGTTATGGGTAAAGGTCCAGAATATTTAAGTGCTATTCCTATTTATAGAAATGGTCAGTTAAATATACTTTTTAATGATAATATTAAAAACAAAGGGATTACCAACATAGATGAAATCAAATCTTTAGGAAATTACAATAATGCAGTTCCAACATTATTTGTATTTGATGAAAAAGGGAATATCAGCAGAAAAGATCCCGAGGAGGTGATTAAAAATGAGTTGGTATTACGTCCTGGTGTTTACAATAGAAAATCAGAAAATGAATATATCATATATGCTTCAAGAAAATCTATTGATAAGATTGGACGAATGATATTATTAGATTAACTAAACTATTAAAAAATAAATAAAGACCGTTTGCACATCTAGACGGTCTTTTTTGTAAATAAAATTACAGACTCCAACCAAAATTTGTAATTTTGCATAATGACTGGAATCGTATATAAATCTACTGGAAGCTGGTATACTGTTAAATCCCAACAAGGCGATTTTATGGAGTGCCGTATCAAAGGAAAATTCCGAATTAAAGGAATAAAAAGTACCAATCCAATTGCCGTTGGTGATATAGTAGATTATGACTTAGATCAAAGTTCAGACGTGGTTACCGGGACGATAACCAATATTCACGATAGAAAAAATTATATCGTTCGAAAATCGGTTAACTTATCGCATCAAATGCACATTATCGCCTCTAATTTAGATTATGTTTTTCTTCTAATTACCGTAAATAATCCGCCAACAACCTTCAATTTTATAGATCGCTTTTTGGTTACTGCCGAAGCGTATGGAATTGAAACGATTCTGGTTTTCAATAAAATTGATACTTTAAATGAAGGAACTTTAGATGAGCAATTGTACATGCAACATGTCTATCAAGAAATTGGGTACAAATGTTTGCGAGTTTCTGCTAAAGAAAGCATAGGAATTGAGGAGTTAAAAGAACTTATGATTGGAAAAACAACCATGTTTTCGGGTCATTCAGGAGTAGGAAAATCCACATTGGTTAATGCTATAGAACCCAGTTTGGATTTAAAAACCAAAACCATTTCAGAACAAAGCATGCAAGGACAACATACAACGACTTTTGCAGAAATGTTTGATTTGTCCTTTGAAGCGAAAATAATTGACACGCCAGGAATCAAAGGATTTGGCATTGTAGATATGGAAAAAGAAGAAATAAGCGGCTATTTTCCAGAATTTTTTAAACTAAAAGAGCAATGTAAATTCAATAATTGTTTGCACAAAGAAGAACCTAAATGCGCCATAAAACAAGCTTTAGATGAAGATAAAATCTCGTGGACGCGATACAATAGCTATTTAAAAATCCTGGAAGGTGATGATGAACATTATCGAACCGATATATACAACGACGACCGAATTGCAAGTGATGAAACGAGAAATAAATAAGTCGATAGTCTTTAAGTTATAATGTCAAAAGTCAACGAATATTTCAATTACAAACATTTTTGCTATTTTTACTTTAAGACTTTATGACATTCAAACTTTTAGACTAATATAATGAAAGCAGTAATTCAAAGAGTTTCGCAATCTTCTGTAACAGTTGACAACAAAATTGTAGCCGAAATCCAAAAAGGATTATTGATTTTAGTCGGAATGGAAGACGCTGATTTTCAAGAAGACATTGATTGGTTAACAGCTAAAATTGCCAACCTTCGCCTTTTTGCAGATGAAAATAACATAATGAATCTTTCGGTCAAAGAGATTGATGGTGAAGTTATTATTGTAAGCCAATTCACGCTTCACGCCTCGACAAAAAAAGGCAATCGACCCTCCTACATAAAAGCAGCAAAACTCGAAATTGCCATACCTATCTATGAAAATTTCATTTCTAAAATGGAATTTGAACTCGGAAAAAAAGTACAAACGGGTCAATTTGGGGCTGATATGAAAGTAGCGCTTATAAATGACGGTCCTATAACTATAAATATTGATACAAAAAACAAAGAGTAATGAATCTAAAAAACTCCCAACTAGAAGTTGACAATTGGATAAAAAACCATGGTGTCCGCTATTTTAACGAACTAACCAATATGGCGCAACTTACTGAAGAAGTTGGTGAAGTGGCTAGAATTATTGCCCGTCGCTATGGCGAACAATCCGAAAAAGAAAGCGATAAAAATAAAGATCTTGGCGAAGAACTGGCCGATGTGGTTTTTGTGGTTTTATGTCTCGCCAACCAAACCGGAATTGACCTTCAAGAAGTTTTTGATAAGAAATTGGATTTGAAAACCAATCGGGATCACGATAGACATCAAAACAACGATAAATTGAAATAATTGTGAATCTTAAAATAGAAAAGTCAAAAGACGAAAGTCAAAAGACGAAAATTGCAATAACGGGAAGTAAATCTGAAACCAACAGATTGTTATTGTTGCAAGCATTGTATTCGAACATTACATTAGAAAACATCTCTAATTCTGATGATTCAGAAGTAATGATTAGTGTTCTGAATGACTCAAAAATCAAAAATCAAAACTTAAGACTTTTCGACATTCATCACGCGGGCACAGCAATGCGTTTTCTGACTGCGTATTTTGCGATGCAAGTCGGGAAAGAAGTCATTTTAACTGGGTCGTCAAGAATGAAAGAACGACCTATTAAAATACTTGTTGATGCATTGCGAAATCTAGGAGCGGAAATCTCATATGAAGAAAAAGAAGGATTTCCACCCATAAAAATCATCGGAAAAACAATCACGCAAAACAAAGTTTCTCTCCCTGCAAATGTAAGTAGTCAATATATTTCAGCACTGTTATTAATTGCACCAAAACTTGAAAATGGATTGGAATTAACACTTGAAGGTGAAATGACTTCGGTTCCGTACATCAAAATGACGTTGGCATTGTTAAACGAAATTGGAGTTGAAACTTCTTTTAATGGAAATGTTATTAGGGTAAAACCAAAAATATCAGTTTTTAATTGCAAACTATCAATTGAATCTGATTGGTCTTCGGCTTCTTATTTCTATTCAATAGTGGCACTTTCAGAAATTGGAACTCAAATTCAATTGTCATACTACAAACAAAACAGTATTCAAGGTGATAGTGTTTTAAGTGAAATCTATAAAAATTTTGGAGTGGATACCATTTTCAATGGCAATAATTCAATAACAATTTCAAAAATTTATAATCCACAGTTTACAATTCATAATTTACAATTAAACAATACTCCAGACATCGCTCAAACCATTGCAGTAAGCTGTTTGGGATTGGGAATGGGTTGTCATTTAACTGGACTACATACTTTAAAAATAAAAGAAACCGATAGATTAGAAGCTCTAAAAATTGAATTATTAAAATTAGGGGCCAAAATATCTATAACAAATGATTCGCTAACAATCGAACCATTTACTATTTTACATTCTGATATAGAAATAACCACCTACAAAGACCATCGGATGGCGATGTCTTTTGCTCCTTTGGCATTAAAAACATCGATCATCATTGAGGAAGCAGAAGTAGTTATAAAATCTTATCCTACTTTTTGGGAAGATTTAAAAAGCATCGGATTTAACATTTCTAAACTTTAGCAAAATTTCAGAACATAAGCAAATCAGTACCTCAGAACCTTTTCTGAAAATAAACAGCAAAACACTTGACATCGCCTATCTCACAATCGTATATTTGCAATCTTAAATTTTAAAGGTCTTTGAGGAAAAAACCTTAAACTTTTAAACTTTTAAACTTTTAAACTCTCTTAAATGAAATTATCTCATTTTCAATTCAATCTTCCAACAGAATTATTAGCCGAATATCCTGCCGAAAACCGTGACGAGTCTCGTTTAATGGTAATCGATAGAAAAAAAAGAACTATAGAGCATAAAATGTTTAAAGATATTATCGATTATTTTGACGATGGTGATGTGATGATTTTGAATAACACCAAAGTTTTTCCTGCTAGAATGTTTGGAAACAAAGAAAAAACAGGAGCAAGAATCGAAGTTTTCTTATTAAGAGAATTGAATGATGAACAAAGACTTTGGGATGTATTGGTAGATCCTGCACGTAAAATAAGAATCGGAAATAAATTGTATTTTGGTGACGACGACTCATTAGTTGCCGAAGTTATTGACAATACCACTTCTCGTGGAAGAACATTACGATTTCTATATGATGGTTCTTATGAAGAATTTAGAAGAAAACTTACCGAACTTGGAGAAACTCCGATTCCGAAATACATAAACCGAGAAGTAACTCCAGAAGATGCCGATCGTTATCAAACCATTTATGCCAAAGAAGAAGGAGCTGTAGCTGCTCCAACAGCGGGCTTACACTTTTCTAAACATCTTTTAAAAAGATTAGAAATTAAAGGTGTTGACTTTGCTGAAGTTACCCTTCACGTTGGTTTGGGAACTTTTAATCCGGTTGAAGTTGAGGATTTGTCTAAACATAAAATGGATTCTGAGGAATTAAAAATAAGTCAAAAAGCTTGTGACATTGTTAATAATGCTAAAATCAAAAAGAAAAGAATATGTTGTATAGGAACCACTTCTATGCGGGCCATTGAAAGTTCAGTTTCATCACAAAGAACTTTAAATCCATTTGACGGTTGGACTAATAAATTCATTTTTCCACCCTATGATTTCAGCATCGCCGATTCAATGGTTACTAATTTCCACACGCCTAAATCAACTTTATTAATGATGATTTCTGCTTTTTGCGGACATGATCTAATGAAAAAAGCATACGACGAAGCCATCAAAGAAGGATATAAATTTTATTCTTATGGCGATGCAATGTTAATTTTATAATATATTTTCAATAGTATAAAAATTAAAATAGATTAATTAAAAACCCCAGATTTCATAGAATTCTGGGTTTTTTTAAATATCAGAAAATCTCTTTAGCTATAGCTTTTATATTTTCAGCTTTTCCCATGGAATAATAATGTAAAACTGGAATTCCAGCGGCAACCAATTCTTTACTTTGTTGCAAACACCATTCTATTCCGATTTGTTTTACATTGTCATTGTCTTTTGCTTTCACGATTGCCATAATTAAATCGTCGGGTAATTCTATAGAAAATCGGTGTGGAATTAAATTCAATTGTTTTTTGGTTGCAATAGGTTTCAATCCAGGGATAATTGGCACCCTAATACCCGCAATTCTGCATTTATCCACAAAATCAAAGAATTTTTTGTTGTCAAAAAACATTTGAGTAATAATGTAATCGGCGCCATTTCTGATTTTTTCTTTCAAAAAATGAATATCACTATCCAAACTAGGTGCTTCCATGTGTTTTTCTGGATAACCAGAAACTCCAATACAGAAATTAGTTTTTGCAGAATTCTTTAAATCTTCATCTAAATAAATTCCTTGGTTCAAATTCCTAATTTGTGAAACTAATTCTGACGCATATTCATTTCCTTCCTTTTCGGGTTTAAAATAGGTTTCATTTTTCAAGGCATCTCCGCGAAGAGCGACAACATTATCAATTCCTAGAAAATCCAAATCAATTAATAAATTTTCGGTATCTTCTTTAGTAAATCCACCACACAAAATATGCGGAATAGCATCTACCGAGTACTTATTTTGAATGCCCGCACAAATACCAACAGTTCCGGGACGTTTTTTTACAATTTTCTTTTGTAATAATCCACTTGGCAATTCTTTGAATTCATATTCTTCTCGATGATAAGTTACATCGATAAAAGGCGGATTGAATTCCATCAATGGGTCTATACTATCAAAAATTGATTGAATATTTTGTCCTTTTAAAGGAGGGAGAATTTCAAAAGAAAACAAGGGTTTTCCTTGAGCGTTTTCAATATGTTGAGTTACTTTCATGATTTTTAGTTGTATGTTGTCTGTAATCTGTTTCCAAAATAACTGAAAACTGATAACTGTTTTTAATCTGCTATATTCGGCGAAAGCCATTTTGTTGCTATTTCGGTAGAAATCCCTCTACGTTTGGCATAATCTATTACTTGATCATCTTTTATTTTTCCTAGTCCAAAGTACTTACTCTCAGGATTGGCAAAATAATAACCTGAAACGGATGAAGCTGGCCACATTGCCATACTTTCTGTTAACTTCACTCCTATTTCTTGTTCTACATTTAATAATTTCCAAATGGTTGGCTTTTCTAAATGATCGGGACATGCAGGATAACCTGGTGCGGGACGAATTCCTTTATATTTTTCTGAAATTAAATCTTGATTGGATAAATTTTCATCCGACGCATAACCCCAGATTTCTTTTCGAACTTTTAAGTGTAAATATTCTGCGAAGGCTTCAGCCAATCGATCGCCCAATGCTTTAACTAAAATGGAATTGTAATCGTCTAATTGTTTTTCAAATTCGGAAGATTTTTCGTCAACGCCAAATCCTGTTGTTACGCAAAAACAACCAATATAATCTTGTTTTTCTGAATGTTTTGGAGCTATAAAATCTGCTAGTGCAATGTTTGGAGCTCCTTCGGTTTTCATACTTTGTTGTCTTAAAGTTAATAAGGTTGCCAGATGTTGGTTGTCGGTTGTTGTTGGTTGCTCAAGTTCGCTTGGGATGATAGCAATATCATCATCATTTATTGTATTTGCTGGAAAAATCCCGAGTATTCCTTTGGCAGTTAACCATTTTTCTGAAACAATTTTCTTGAGCATTTCTTGAGCATCGGAATACAAAGCTGTGGCTTGTTCACCAACGACCTCATCTTTTAAAATTGCAGGATATTTACCATACAATTCCCACGAATTAAAAAATGGCGTCCAATCGATAAAATCTACCAATTCAGAAAGTGCTACGTCGAGGGTTTTGGTTCCAATGAAGTTGGGTTTAATTGGTGTAAAATTATCCCAATCTAATTTCAATTTATTTTTACGAGCCGCTTCAATAGAAAGAAAGTTCTTATCTCTACTTCTATTCAAATAACCATCGCGAAGTTTGTCGTATTCTTCACGAATTGCTTTTACATAAACTTCTTTAGTTTCGGCTTGCAATAAATTACTTGCTACCGTTACCGCACGCGAAGCATCGTTTACGTGAACAACGGTTTCCTTATATTCTGGTGCTATTTTCACAGCGGTATGTGCTCTCGAAGTTGTTGCTCCACCAATCATTATTGGAATTTTGATATTTAATTTATCTAATTCTTTAGTTAAATACACCATTTCATCCAGTGATGGTGTAATCAATCCGCTCAATCCAATAATATCTACATTATGTTCAATCGCGGCTTGAATGATTTTTTCTGGTGGAACCATAACTCCTAAATCGATGATTTCAAAATTATTACATCCCAAAACTACGGCAACAATATTTTTCCCGATATCGTGGACATCGCCTTTTACGGTTGCCATGAGCACTTTTCCTGCGGAAGAAGATTTTCCATCTTTTTGGGCTTCGATAAATGGCAATAAATAAGCCACTGCTTTTTTCATTACTCGTGCCGATTTTACTACCTGAGGCAAAAACATTTTTCCACTTCCAAATAAATCCCCTACAACATTCATTCCGGCCATTAAATTTACTTCAATGACATCAATAGCTTTTGCAGAAGTGGTTCGGGCTTCTTCTACATCAATTTCTATGAATTCGTCTATTCCTTTTACTAAAGAATGTGTCAATCGCTCTTGAATAGTGCTATTACGCCATTCGGCAATTGCTTTTTCATTAACTTTAAAATCACCTTTAAAGGATTCAGCCAAATCTAAAAGTCGTTCTGTTGCATCATCTCGTCGATTTAACAAGACATCTTCAACATGTTCCAAAAGAATTGGGTCAATTTCATCATAAATCTCTAGCATTTCGGGATTTACAATTCCCATGGTCATTCCGTTTTGAATTGCATGATATAAAAATGCCGAATGCATGGCTTCTCTAACTGTATCGTTACCTCGAAATGAAAAGGAAACATTACTAACACCACCTGAAACTCCAGCATAAGCAAGATTTTCACGAATCCAATTTGTGGCTCTAAAAAAATCTAGTGCATTTAGTTTGTGTTCCTCCATTCCAGTTGCTACTGGGAAAATGTTTGGATCGAAAATGATGTCATGTGCAGGAAAATGAACTTCTTTTACCAAAATATCATAACTTCTTTTACAAATTTCAATGCGTCTTTCGTAATTATCAGCTTGACCGTCTTCGTCAAATGCCATTACGATTACAGCGGCGCCATATCTTTTTATTAATTTGGCATGATGAATGAATGTCTCTTTACCTTCTTTTAACGAAATAGAATTTACAATAGCTTTTCCTTGTACAACTTTTAATCCGGCTTCAATTATTTCCCACTTAGAGGAATCAATCATTACTGGAACCCTTGCAATATCGGGTTCGGCAGCAATTAGATTTAAGAATTTTGTCATGGCATAAACACCGTCTAACATTCCTTCGTCCATATTGACGTCGATAATTTGGGCGCCACCTTCAACTTGTTCTCTTGCTACAGAAAGTGCTTCGTTGTATTTTTCTTCTTTTATTAATCTAAGAAATTTACGCGAACCTGTTACATTAGTTCGTTCACCAACATTTACGAAAATGGAATTTTCATCTACGTAAAGCGGCTCTAAACCGGAAAGTTGTAAATTTATTTTTGACATATTATTTGAAATTTTAAGAAAAATCGCGACTTATTTCTACGGAACGTGGTTGGAATTCTTTGGCAGCGTCTGCAATTGCTTTGATATGCTCTGGTGTTGTCCCACAGCAACCACCAATAATATTGATTAAATTATCTTGCAAATATTCCTTAATTAATGATTGCATTTCTAGTGGTGATTGGTCGTATTGCCCAAAAGCATTAGGAAGTCCTGCATTAGGATGTGCCGAAATATTTAATTGGGTATTCATTGCCAAACGTTTTAAGTATGGCTTTAATTGGTCAGCTCCCAAAGCACAATTGAATCCGATACTTAATAATGGAATGTGTGAAATGGATATTAAAAAAGCTTCAACCGTTTGTCCTGAAAGGGTTCTTCCGGAAGCATCGGTGATAGTTCCTGAAACCATTACAGGAATATCCAGATTGCGTTCTTCTTTGACTTCTTCGATAGCGAAAAGCGCTGCTTTGGCATTCAGAGTATCAAATATTGTCTCTACTAATAAAACATCACAACCACCATCAATTAAGGCTTCTGCTTGTTGTTTGTAGGCAATTCGTAAACCGTCAAAAGTTACGGCTCGATATCCAGGATCGTTTACATCCGGACTCATAGATGCCGTTCTGTTTGTTGGTCCGATGGAACCAGCTACAAAACGTGGTCTATCAGTG
>Ga0114958_10003604_pt1 | contig 10991 bp, 13 predicted proteins | sample C_130208_EF_Meta_FD_89577 | JGI IMG/M metagenome (GOLD analysis project Ga0114958, IMG submission 89577) | Freshwater microbial communities from Lake Croche, Canada to study carbon cycling - C_130208_EF_MetaG | ecosystem: Environmental > Aquatic > Freshwater > Lake | place: Lake Croche, Canada... | reverse complement strand
GGAAACCCGGCGTAATAAAGATGCTGGTATCACCGCTTGCCAAACCGCTGGCCACCCAGCTCTCCAGCGTGCGCACGGTGGTTGTGCCTACCGCCACCACCCGCCCGCCGCGCGCCCGGCAGGCGGCAATCTCGTCCTGCGTAGCTTGGGGCACCTCATACCACTCGCTGTGCATGCGGTGCTCCGCCAGATTTTCGGTGTTAACGGGCTGAAAAGTACCCGCACCCACATGCAGGGTCACATGCGCGCGCTGCACACCCATGGCCTCCAACTGCGCCAATAGCGCCTCATCAAAATGCAGCGCAGCCGTGGGCGCAGCAATCGCGCCGGGGTTTTTGGCAAAAACCGTCTGGTAGCGCTGCGCGTCCTCATGCGCATCCGGGTCCGCGCCGTCCTGCAGCCGGGAGATATAGGGCGGCAAAGGCATATGGCCATGGCGTTCCATCAGCGTGTATGGGTCCTCGCCCGCGTCGTTGGAGAGCACAAAACGGAACAGCGGCCCCTGCGCGTCCGGCCAGCGACCCAGCAGCGTGGCGCGCAAACCGTCCGCCTGACCAGGTGCGGTGTGCAGCGCCACGGTGTCGCCCGGCGCCGGTTTTTTGCTCACCCGCAAATGCGCGGCGACCTGGTTGCCACCCAGCACCCGTTCCACCAATATTTCTAACTTGCCGCCGCTGGCCTTTTCACCGAAAAAGCGCGCCTTCATGACCCGCGTGTCGTTGAGTACCAGCAAATCCCCCGCGCGCAACAAACCGGGCAGCGCATGAAAAATACGGTCCGCTAGGGGGCCTCCACGGGCGTCCAGAAGGCGCGCTGCGCTGCGCTGCGCGGCCGGGTGCTGGGCAATCAATTCCGGGGGCAGCGCGTAATCAAAGTCGCTGAGGGTGAAGGTGCGGGGCATGAACGGGATGGGGCGGGATGGGGCGGGGAGTATGCGCCAGCGCTCACTATCATCCGCCCATGACCCAGGAACACCACGACCACTCCCACGATCACCACCACGATCACTCCCACCTCAGCGAGATGGACGTCCGCGCGCGGGCGCTACAAAGCCTGCTAGTGGAAAAAGGCTATCTGGACCCGTCGGCGCTGGATGTGGTCATCGAAACCTATGAACACCAGGTGGGGCCCCACAACGGCGCACGGGTGGTGGCGCGGGCCTGGGACGAACCAGCGTTTTTTGACTGGCTGATGCGTGACGCCACCGCCGCCATCGCAGACATGGGCTACACCGGCCGGCAAGGCGAGCACATGGTGGCGGTGGCCAACACGCCGCAGACGCACCACATGGTGGTCTGCACGCTGTGCAGCTGCTACCCCTGGCCGGTGTTAGGCCTGCCGCCGGTTTGGTACAAAAGCGCGCCCTACCGCAGCAAAGCGGTAATGGACCCGCGCGGGGTGCTGGCTGACTTTGGCGTGCGGGTAGGCGACGAGGTGACCCTGCGGGTCTGGGATTCGACCGCCGAAGTGCGCTATCTGGTGGTGCCCATGCGCCCGGACGGAACGCAGGGTTGGACGCAGGAACAACTCACCGCGCTGGTCACCCGCGACAGCATGATTGGCACGGGCCTGGCACTGCCACCCTCTGCGGTGGCAGGAGCTGTCGCATGAACGGCGTGCACGACATGGGCGGCATGCAGGGCTTTGGCCCCGTGCGGCCGGAGGCCAACGAGCCGCTGTTCCACGCGGCCTGGGAGCGCCAAGCGCTCGCTATCACCGTGGCCATGGGTGCCTGCGGCCAATGGAATATCGACATCTCCCGCAGCGCGCGTGAATCCTTGCCGCCCGCGCAATACCTGGGAAGTACCTATTACGCGATCTGGCTGGCCGGTCTTGAAAAATTGATGTACGAGCGCGGCATGGTCAGCGCCGCCGAGCTGCAAACCGGGCAGGCCGAAACCCCGCCCTTGCCGGGCGTGCGCCGCCTGGACGCAGTGCACACCGCGCAGGCCTTGGCCCGGGGCACGGCCAGCACCCGCAGCATCGACGCGCCGGCCCGTTTCGCCGTGGGCCAACGCGTGCGGGCACGGCAAATCCACCCCGTAGGGCACACCCGGCTGCCGCGCTATGTGCGGGGCCACACCGGCACGATTGAGCGCATCCATGGCGCACACGTGTTCCCCGACACCCGCGTGGGCCGCCCCGTCCCGCCCTTTGTTGACGACGCCCATTGGCTGTACGCCGTGGTCTTTGATGGACAGGACTTGTGGGGCAGTGACGCATCTGCCGGGCTGTTGGTCAGCGTGGATGCCTGGGAACCCTATCTGGAAGCCGTGGGGGCGGGGGCATGAGCGATCCGCGCGCCACGCTGGCCGACATCGCCGCCCAGTGCCGTGGCGGCCTGCCGCTGCCGCCAGGTAAAGAAGACGGGCCGGTGTTTGCCGAGCCCTGGCAGGCCCAGGCTTTTGCCATCGTGGTCCAACTACATGGACGCGGCGCCTTCACCTGGCCGCGGTGGGCGCAGGCACTGAGCCAGACCATCGCCCAAGCCCATGCACGCGGTGATGCGGATGATGGCAGCAGTTACTACCAGCACTGGGTCGATACGCTGGAACACGTGGTGTTGGCGCAGGGACTGGGTACAGCCGAGCACATCCACCGCCTGGAACACGCCTGGGAAGCGGCCGCAGCCCGGACCCCCCACGGCCAGCCGATTGAGGTGCTGGATCAGGATTTCGCCGCCCCAAAGTGACGGCGTGGCGGCGTCGCAGCAGGACGGGTGCCGCGCGTTGACCCATATCAACACGCTGTCACCGACTGCGGGCTATAGTGAATCTTTAGACACCCGGAGGACACCATGATTGCCATCGACGCCGAGCACAAAGCCAAACTGATGCACGACCTGAATCTGGTCGTCGAAGATGCGCAGGTTTTGCTGCGCATGACCGCAGACCAGGTGGGCGAAGAAGCCCAGGCCGTGCGCGAACGTATCACCCAACGTTTGAGCAAGGCCAAAGAAGAGCTGCACGCCGTGCAAGACAGCGCACTCCAAAGCGCCAAAGCCGCGGCCCAAAGCACCGACCGTTTCGTACACGACAACCCGTGGAAATCGGTCGCGATTGCCGCAGGGGCCGGCCTGCTCCTCGGTGTGCTCATCAGCCGCCGCTGAAATCCACGTCGGCAACCTGACATATGGAGCCCACCCAGAGCAGCGGCTTGCTGGCATCTTTGCGCCAGTTGCTGGGCACACTGCTTGAAATTGCCCAGGTCCGGCTAGAGCTGATCAGCACGGAGCTGGAAGCGGAGAAGCGCCGCTGGCTCGCTACCCTCTGGATGGCCGCCTTGGCGCTGGTGTGCATGGCGCTGGGGCTGGTGCTGCTGTGCGGCACCCTGCTCTTGCTGTTCTGGGAGGGCTACCGCCTGGCTGTATGTGCCAGTTTGACTGTGGTCTTTTTCGGTGGCGGCGCCTTTTTTCTGGCCCAAGCGCATCGACGCCTGCACCAACCCGGCGGCATCTTCCATGCCAGCGTGGCTGAGCTGCGGCGCGACCGGGGCGCGGACCTGCCACCCGCACCTTGAATCCCCGTGAGCGACGCCTATCTGCACGCCCGCCAGACCCGCTTGCTGCAACGCAGCGCGGTTTTACGGGTGCAAGCACAGCAGGAATTGATGCAGCTCGCACCCAGTTTCGCGCTGGCCGATCGTGTGGTCCAGGCCGGTAAGTGGCTGCGCAGTAATCCGCTGTATGCGGTCGCTGCATTGGCTACCTGCGTGGTGCTCAAGCCGCGCGCAGCGTGGCGCATGGCGATAAGGGGCTGGTCGCTGTGGCAGCGCTGGCAGACGCTGCGCCAGTGGATTCCCCCCGCGCGCGGCGCAGATCCAGCCAACTAAGCGCGGATTTTTTGTACCAGCGCAGTGGTTGAATACCCCTGCACAAAAGGCAAGGCCAATGCGCGCCCGCCCCAGGACTGGACCAACGCAGTCTCCGGCAGGGTCTGCATGTCGTAGTCGCCACCTTTGACCAGAATGTCGGGGCGCAGCTGCCCAATCAAGGCCTCTGGCGTGTCTTCGTCAAACCAGGTGACCAGACCGACCGCGGCCAGGGCGGCAATCACCATAGCGCGGTCCATTTCATTGTTGAGGGGCCGATCCGGCCCTTTACCCAGACGCCGTGCCGATGCGTCGGTGTTGAGCGCCACGATCAGGCTGGACCCCAGCGCCCGGGCTTGCGCCAGGTACACCACATGGCCCCGGTGCAACACGTCAAACACGCCGTTGGTAAAAACCCAGGGCCGCGGCAGGGCAGCCAAGGCCCGGGTACGGGCGGAAGCGTCAGCCAGCTTCTGCAAAAACCCGGGCTGGGGATACGCGCCAGCGTCACCCGGCGGGTCAGAAGCCGACTTCATGCCGCGCCACGCGGGCCGGCTCCGGTGCCGAGTTCACGCTGCAGTTCTGCGGCCAGCTCTTTGCGGTACTTATTCAGTTCTTGCACGGTGGAAAAACTGCGCTCCATTAAGAGACTCAGGTTGTGCAGGATGCGCTCGATAACCTTACCCTCCCAGACGGCGTCAAAGCGGATCTGGTGGTCCAGCCAGTGCTCCAGCCACTGCGGATTGGGCAGGCGGCTTTGTACGGTGTCGCGCGGGAACATGGCCTTGTTGACATGCAAATTGGTGGGATGCAAGGCCTGCGCCGTGCGCCGCGCGCTGCCCATGAGGACGCCCACCTTGGCAAAAGCCGCCTTGGCTTCCAGGCCGAAGGTGCTGATGGCGCGCTTCATGTACTTCAGATACGCGCCGCCATGGCGGGCCTCATCCTGGCTGAGGGTGGTGTATATCGCCTTGATCACCGGCTCGGTATGCCACTGGGCGGCACGGCGGTACCAGTGGTTGAGGCGGATTTCGCCGCAAAAATGCAGCATCAGGGTCTCCAGCGCCGGGGCCGGGTCAAATTCGAAACGCACCGCATGCAGCTCGTCTTCGGTGGGCACCATATCAGGCCGAAAGCGGCGCAAATACTCAATCAACACCAGCGCATGTTTCTGTTCTTCGAAGAACCAAATGGACATGAAGGCCGAAAAATCGCTGTCGTTGCGGTTGTCGCGCAAAAACATTTCAGTGGCGGGCAAAGCGGCCCACTCGGTGATGGCATTCATTTTGATCGTGGCCGCCTGCTCGTCGCTCAAAGCTGCGGCATCAAACGCGGCCCAGGGAATATCGCGCTCCATATCCCAACGCACGGACTCCAACTGGCGGAACAATTCGGGGTACAACATGCGGGCATTCTAGAGGGCGGGCCCCAAAGAAATGGCCCTAGGGCGCAAGACATTGCTGGCGTGTCGGGAAACTACCGTATAGTTTTGCGATGCAGCGGATCGCAATCATTGGTTCAGGGATTTCCGGTCTAGCGGCAGCATACGGCCTCCGCGGGCACGCTGACATCACACTGTTGGAGGCGGCCAACTATTTCGGCGGTCACACCCACACGGTCGACATCACGCTGCCCACACCCGACGGTCCGCGCACCCATGGCGTGGACACGGGCTTTCTGGTTTTTAACGAACGCACCTATCCGCAATTGATTGCCTTGTTTGCCGAACTCGGCGTGCCCAGCACCAAGTCGGACATGTCATTTTCAGTGCAGGTGGCGCGGGGTGCGGGCCAGCTGGAGTGGAGCGGATCCAGCCTGGCTACCGTTTTTGCCCAACCGGGCAATCTGCTGCGCCCCGGTTTTTGGCGCATGCTGCGCGACATCGTGCGCTTCAACCGCATCTGTACCGGCATTGCAGAGCGCCAGCGCGAGACCGAACTCAACCAGCCGCTGGGCGTGTTCTTGGATGCACAGCGCTTCAGCGCCGAGTTCCGCAACTGGTATTTTTTGCCCATGCTGGGCTGTATCTGGAGCTGCCCGACCCAGCAGATGCTGGCTTTTCCGGTGGCCACCATGATCCGCTTTTGCCACAACCACGGGCTGATGCAGGTCAGCAACCGTCCGGCCTGGTGGACCGTGCCCGGCGGCGCACGGCAGTATGTCGAGAAAATCGTCGCCCACATCCCCGACCGGCGGCTGAATACCCCGGTGCTGGGCGTGCGGCGCAGCGCGCACGGCATTGATGTGCAATTCCGCGACGCCAGCGGCACCCACACCGAGCAATTCAACCGCGTGGTCTTCGCCACCCATTCCGACCAGGCGCTGGCCTTGCTGACCGATGCCAGCAATGCCGAACGCGAAGTACTGAGCGCCATCGCCTACCAGCCCAACGTGGCCGTTTTGCACACCGACGCCTCCGTGCTCCCGCGCCGCCGTGCGGCCTGGGCTGCCTGGAATTACCAGGGCAGTGCACCGGGCACCACACAACCCCGGGTGTGCCTGCATTACCTGCTCAATAAATTGCAGCCTCTGCCCTTCGCGCAACCAGTGGTGGTGTCGCTCAACCCCGTTCATGCCATCGACCCAGAGCGAACGCTGGGCCGCTTCCACTATGCGCATCCCGTGTTCGATCTCGCAGCCATCCGGGCGCAAGCGGAGTTGCCCGCGCTGCAAGGGCACAAAGGCACTTTTTTCTCCGGTGCCTGGACGGGCTACGGCTTCCACGAAGATGGGCTGAAATCCGGCCTGGATGTGGCCGCGCGGATCAAGGGCGCGGCCTGATATGGACGCGGCACAGCCCTTAATCGGTTTTGGTGTGGTGCGCCACACCCGTCTGCGCCCCGCAGCGCATGCCTTTGCCTACCCCACCTATTTTTTGATGCTGCCCATGCGGAGCCTGCGCACGCAAGGCAGCGCAAGGCTGGCGCTGAACCGCTTTGCACCCATCAGCTTTTTCGATCGCGACCATGGCGATGGGCGCGGGCCGCAAGCCGGTGGCGCGCTGGGCTGGCTGGACGCCGAGCTGGCGCGCCACGGCATCTGTGACGCCGGTGGCGAAGCATGGCTGCACTGCTACCCGCGCGTGTGGGGCTTTACCTTCAAGCCCGTGAGCTTCTGGTACTGCCACGGCGCCGACGGGAGCCTGCGTGCCATCGTGGTCGAAGTCAACAACACCTTCGGTGAGCGTCACTGTTATCTGCTGGATGGCCCGCGCCTGGGCGCCGAGTTGCGCGCCGACAAGGTGCTCCATGTCTCGCCCTTCGCTGCCGTTGCGGGTGGCTACCGCTTCCGTTTCATGGTCACACCAGGGCGCACGCGCTCGGTGGCACGGGTCGACTGGCACGATGCCGATGGCCTAGTCCTGCAAACCAGTGTCAGCGGCCACTTGGAGCCCGTCAGCGCGCGCAGCCTGCGCCGCGCAGCCTGGGGCTACCCGCTGATGACCCTGGCCCTGGTAGGGCGTATCCACTGGCAGGCGCTGCAACTGTGGCGCAAGCGCGTACCCTTTTTCCATAAACCCACGCCACCGACACAGTTTGTGTCACGCTAAGGCGTTTTTGCCATTTCGCCTGTATTTGACTTTTTGACCCTTCCCATGCGCAGCAACACCGTCCCGGGCTCCACGGCCCCAACTTCCGCCACGCCCGCTGCGGCACGTACCGTTTTTGCGCTGCTTCGCCGCTTAGAAGTCGGCAGTCTCACCGTGCAACTGCCCGACGGTTCGGTGCAACGCTTCGGCCAGCAGGCCCAGCCGCACGGCACGCTGGCTTTGCGCAACTGGAAACCTTTTTCGGCGGCGCTGAAGTCCGGCGACATCGGCTTTGCCGAAAGCTATATCGCCGGGGACTGGACCAGCTCCAACCTCACCGAACTGCTTCGCCTGCTGATCCGCAACCGCGAAGTGATTGACCGCGCCATCTTCGGCAGCTGGTGGGGCGTCGCGCTGTACCGCATCAAGCACCTGCTCAAACGCAACACGCGGGGCAATAGCAAAAAAAATATCCACGCGCATTACGACCTGGGTAACAGTTTTTACACCTTGTGGCTGGACGAGTCGATGAACTATTCCAGCGCCCTGTTCGGCAGCGATTTGGCGCAAAGCACCACTGCGGCACAAAACGCCAAAGTACGCCGCGCGCTGACCGAAGTCGCCGCGACCACGGGCATGCGAATTCTAGAAATTGGCTGCGGCTGGGGCGCATTGGCCGAAATGGCGGCGCGCGATTTCGGCACGCAGCTCAGTGGTGTCACGCTCAGCACCGAACAACTCGATTTTGCCCGCCAGCGCATGCAGCGTCTGGGTATGTCTGAACGCGTCGATTTGCGCCTGCAGGACTACCGCGACATCAGTGACCCGCCTTTTGATGCCATCTGCTCAATCGAAATGCTCGAAGCGGTGGGGCAGGAATTCTGGCCCACGTATTTCCAGACTGTGGCGCGTCTGCTCAAGCCTGGGGGTCGCGCCTGCATCCAAAGCATCGTCATCGCCGACGGCTTGTTCGAGCGCTACCTGCGCAATACCGACTTCATCCAGCAGTACATCTTTCCGGGTGGCTGCCTGCCCAGCCCCTCGGCCCTGCGGGCCCAGGCGCAGGCGGCGGGGCTGGAAGTGGTCAATGAACTGGCCTTCGGCCACGACTATGCGGAAACACTCAAACGCTGGCGCGAACGTTTTTTGGCGCGGCGTGCCGATGTGCTGGCCGCCGGTTTTGACCAGCGCTTTATGCACATCTGGGAGTTTTACCTGGCATATTGCGAAGCCGGATTTGCCGAAGACAATTTGGACGTGATGCAATTCACCTTAAGAAAGCCCGCATGAACACCTGCCGCTTCGTATGCTTTTTTTCATGTGTGGCGCTGTGCTTAGCCCTGCTGCTCCACCCGCTTGCCCAGGCGCAGAGCGCAGCAGCAGCACCTGCCGCCGAGGTCAAAGCCGAATTGCCGGACGCCCGTACGCTGGGCGCCGCGCGCATGCGCTTTTTCGGCATGGACATCTACGACGCGCGCTTATTCGCGCCCGCACTCAAGCGCAGCGACTACACCGCCAGCCCCTTCGCGTTGGAGGTGCAGTACCTGCGGGGCTTTGACGGCAGCTCAATCGCAGAGCGCTCGCTCAAAGAGATGCGCCGCATTGGCAACATCAGCCCCGAAAAAGAAAAAACCTGGCTAGACGCGATGCGCCAGGCTTTCCCTGACGTCAAGTCCGGCGACCGCATCACCGGATTTCATAAGCCGGGGGTAGGCACGCGCTTTTTTGTCAACGGCCTGGCGCGCGCCAGCATCGACGACCCGGAATTCAGCCGCTACTTTTTCGGCATCTGGCTCAGCCCGCACACCAGCGAACCCAAGATGCGCACCGAATTGCTGGCCGGAGCCAGCGACTGATGGACGCAGTCCTGCCCCGCCCCGAACTGCAGGCGGACACGGCAGGACTGGGCAGCGCCGCGACGCTGCGCTACGGGCTCATGGGCTTTGCCCTGGCCTTTGTCGCCCTGCCCCTGTACGTGCTGCTGCCTCACTACTACGCCCTGCACTTCGGACTGCCACTGGGGACTTTAGGCGCCTTGTTGCTGGCTGCACGCTTTCTGGACGCGCTGGTCGACCCGCTGCTGGGACGGGGCGTGAATGCCCTGCTGCGCACCTCGCCGTACCGGGCCTTGGCGTGGGGCGCGGGTGCGGCTCTGGCTTTAGGCGCGGGTTTTGCGGGCTTGTGGTTTCCGCTGTGGACGCAGGGCGACGCCCTGCTGCTAAACCTGGCGGCAAGTTTGGTGCTGACCTATCTGGCCTTCAGCGCATTGACCATCGGCCACCAGTCCTGGGGGGCACTGCTGGGTGGCGACGCGCTGCAACGCGCGCGCGTCGTCGCCTGGCGCGAAGGCCTGGGCCTGGGCGGGGTGCTGGTGGCATCGGTGGCGGGCACGCTGTGGGACATGCACATCAGCGTGGCCTTGCTCTGGTTGGCGCTGGCCTTGGCCTGGTGGGGCTGGCGCAGCGGGCCGCAGCCGGGTGCTGCGTCCGCCGTACCTGCTGCACCTTCCTCTCCTGCGCCGCCGCAGGGTGCACTGTTGCTGCCATTTTCCAACCCGGCTTTTCGCGCGCTGTTTGGGGTGTTCATGCTCAACGGCATTGCCAGCGCACTTCCCGCCACGCTGATGCTCTTTTTTGTACAAGACCTTTTGCAGGCGGCCAGTGGGATGCAAGCGGTCTTTTTAGCCACCTACTTCCTCTGTGGCGCGCTCGGCATGGGCGGCTGGCTGTGGTTGGTGTCCCGCTGGGGGCTGGTGCGCAGCTGGCTGGCCGGCATGCTGCTGGCCTGCGCAGTTTTTTTGTGTGCGGCGACACTGGGGCCGGGCGACGCCTGGGGCTACGCGGCGGTGTGCGCGGGCAGCGGCTTGGCGCTGGGCGCGGATCTGGCGCTGCCCGGCGCGCTGCTGGCCGGCATTACGCAGCAGGCGGAGCGCGCGGGCTCCGACCAGGCGGGCAGTTATTTCGGTTGGTGGAGCTGTGCCACCAAGCTCAACCTGGCCTTAGCCGCCGGGCTGGCTTTGCCCGCGCTAGCCGCCTGGGGCTACCAGCCCGGTGCGCAAGGCCCGCAAGCGTTGCGCGCACTGACCTGGGCCTATTGTTTGCTGCCCTGCGCGCTCAAGCTCGCAGCAGCAGGACTCCTCCATTTTTTTCACTCCCGAAAGATCCTATGAAACGACGCTTGCTTTTAGGTTCCGCCGCAGCCGGTGCACTTGCGCTGGGGGGCTGCGCGTCCCACCACATTGAAGACTATGCAACACAGCAGCCGCCGCTGGACCTGCGCCAGTATTTCAACGGCACACTGGACGCTTACGGTATCTTCACCGACCGCTCCGGCAAGGTCGTGAAGCGCTTCACCGTGCTGATGCAATGCAGCTGGGAAGGAGAAAACGGGGTGCTAGACGAAGACTTCAACTACTCCGACGGCACCAAACAACGCCGTATCTGGCGTCTAAAGGCGCTACCCGGAGGACGCTACGAAGGCCGCGCCGACGATGTGGTCGGCAGCGCACAGGGGCAGGCGGTAGGCAATGCGCTGAACTGGCGCTACACACTGGCCCTGCCGGTAGACGGCTCGGTGTACGAAGTGCAGTTTGACGACTGGATGTACCTGATGAACGACCGCGTCATGCTCAACAAGGCACAAATGCACAAGT
>Ga0114958_10003602_pt1 | contig 10999 bp, 11 predicted proteins | sample C_130208_EF_Meta_FD_89577 | JGI IMG/M metagenome (GOLD analysis project Ga0114958, IMG submission 89577) | Freshwater microbial communities from Lake Croche, Canada to study carbon cycling - C_130208_EF_MetaG | ecosystem: Environmental > Aquatic > Freshwater > Lake | place: Lake Croche, Canada... | reverse complement strand
CTTCTTGCTGGGGTGCAGACAACTCTGAGGGTTCCGGCTCTGTAGCCTGAAGACGATTTACTTGACGCTGTGTCGGCTCAGGTGTTCTAACTTGCTCAGGAGTCTGTCCAGGAATATCGGGAAGAGGATTTCCGCCCTGGTAAGAAGCAACTTGTGCAGGTTCTTCCACTCTTTGTGCAGGGGAAACGTGTTCAGTCATTCTCAAATCATCAACATAAGTTGCTCCTGATAAATGTTCACGTAACTTTGTTGAGTTATTCATTCTCTGCCATAGCACAATTCCGATTTGAAATAGAAAGAATATGACTAAACTGCCAACCACCAACAGAATACCTGTGCGCGCTAAATCCATTTTGCTCTATTTAAGATTAACGAAACGTATAATTAGAAAACGCGATGGCTGAAACTCAGTTAACGATTTTAGCAGAACAAGTACTTGGGTCAAACCCCACCCAAGCACAACTTTTGCGTACAGCCGTTTCCCTGGCACAAGAACTAGTAGTCTTTAATGGTCTTACAGTTCAGCAGAAGGAGGTTATCATTGTTCATGTTCTGGAAAAATGTGTCCAGAAGTCTGCACTTCCTGCAGATCAGAAGGCGACTCTAGTCCAACTTCTTGATTCGGTAATTCCGGAAACTTTAAAGATTATCCTTGAAGTTTCAAATGGCGAATTTTCTCTGAAGAGTATCCCAACAACATCTGCTGGATGCTTTGCTTTCTGCACAAAGGCTGTAGCAGTTTTAAAGAGTGATCCTCAACTTCTTGCAATTGCTGAGAAGAAGTTGGCTCCCTTAACAGTTACCGATGTGAAGGTTGATTTATCTGGATCCTCAGTTCAACTTGCAGATGCTGTATCTGCCAAACTTGATTCTGTTCAAGATGTATCAGGATCTGTCGTAACTGTAGTAGCATCAGTTCAAGATGTATCAGGATCTATCGTAACTGTTACTTCGACCACGCCTAATGAGACTGAAGTGACTTCTTCAACTGTGCAGGATGTTTCTGGAGCCCCGTTAACACCGGAGCAGGCAAATGTACAAGGTTTATTTCTGGATTGGACAAAGAAGGAATCTCCTTCAGTATAATAGATCCTAAATCAGAATGACTACATACAATACTATCATTTTCCGTATTAACAAATGCGTTTTCGTAGCGCAACTTAATACATAATTCGGAAAATGGCGGTAATTCATAAATACGAATACCAGTTTCTTTTATTGATATTCCATCACAAGAATGGTCTCTTGCAAGAAATCCAACAAATAAATCAATTTCAAGAAAATAGAACCATTTTTTACGTCCATAAATCCATTGTATAACAGTTTGAGTACCCTTTTCATCGGTGCATGAAACAGAAGAAATACATTCCATATTTTCTTCCACTACTCTTAAATTTGAAGGTTGGTTTATATCCCAATAGAAGTCAAAATGCAGTGCCAAGTTGTAGTTCTTCAATCAAAGGGTGATACTAAGCAAAGTAAGATCGAAATTACGGATGGTGAAGAAGAAATTCCTACTCGTGTAGCAAAGATCTTGAGAAAGACTAAGTTACCAACAAAGATTGGATCATGGGAATTTAATAAGATGAAACTTGAACTTTGGGGATATAAGGATGGACGTGCTGGAACAGAAAATAAGCATGAACTACCTCCTCCATCAGATTCAGCCCTTCTCTTTGGTGACGCCATTATGGTTGCACTAATGGAAGGAGGTGATATTACAAATTTTACAACAGCCCAATACACCAAATTCTACACACAAATTTTCCAAGGATTTGAAAGTCTAGATGAAGAGGAAGATGATGAAGAAGAGGAGGAAGATGATGAAGATGAAGTTGATGAAATCGATGAAGTACTTGAGGAAGTAGTAGAAGAGCCGGTTGTAGAGGAAGAGGAAGAGGAAGTTATTGTTAAGGCAGTCACAAAGTCGTATGCATCTGCAAGGAACAAGAAGATTCCGAAGTGGGCAACTGCTGCTGAACTTGAAGAAGAAGAGTATTCTTAAACATACTTATTTCCTAGAACGTAACATCCATTTGATCTGGGAATTAAACCCATACTTTTTAATGAGGCTTTCCGGGTAAAGCCGATAGATTTACCCTTTTTAAAATTCTTGCGCGCCTTTAAGGTTTGTGAAACATTTTTTAAAGGAGATTTTCTTACCCTATCGCCGGATACAGGATACGGAGTTTTCTTGCAGATCATTCTAGTTTATATCCCTAAAATTTGAATCTTCCGATTTCTTAGTAAAAAGCAATGAACTCTTCAAGAGAAAAGACCTTGCAATGGATTTCGAATGATCTTGAAGATCATTTGGATGAGGTTCAGCGGATTAATTTGGAGAAGGGAATTTACAATGCAGCAATTCAGGAGGCTAATAAGAGGAATGTCTTGAAGAATTGGGAGAATCCAATCTTTTCGCATATTTATAAGGCGACTGCAAGAAGGACAATGAATAACATGAGTCCAAATACATATGTAAAGGGACTTCGTCTACTAGATCGCTTGAAGGAAGGTGAATTTGAAGTTCAGCGTATTCCATTTATGACATATGATGAACTCAATCCGGATCACTGGCTTTCCCGCATTGACGCACGTATGAAGCGTGAAACCCGTCTACTAGAGGGGAATAAGGAAATGGCTACAGATGCTTACAAGTGCAGCAACTGTTCAAAGAGGCAGTGTGTATATTATGAACTGCAGACAAGATCAGCAGATGAACCGATGACCTTGTTCGTATTATGTGTAAATTGCGGAAAGCAATGGCGTCAAGGCTAAAGCCCTTCCGCCTTCACTTTAGTGAAGAAGGCAGGGTTAACACCCTACCCCAGTCGGCACGCTGTGCCTCCGCGTCAAGGCTAAACAACGGGTCTAAAGTAAGATTGTGGTAAAAGTAGAGGAATGTTACCCATTAAAGCAAATGAGTATCTAGGCTCAAAATTCAAACGGGAAATTAAAAAACCTTTAATGTTTGAGAATTGTCAATTAAGAATGAAATGGTATGATCCTCCAAAGATGACAAATCATTCAAATACGGAAACTTTAGTAAAATTGGAACAGATATCCAAACTCATAGGAACAAATAAGAAATAGAAAATAAGAAACAAGACGAATAATAGAATGTTAGGATATCTAGCATTAGGACTACTAGTTATCATATTTATAGTATTTTTAATTCCGATTCAAGATAAGCAAACAACAATAAATGAAAGAGTTCGAGCAAATAACTCCTGCGAAGTAAAACGCAAGATTGGAATAAATGATCCGCAGACAGATATTCATTATAATATTGTTTTTACGTCAGATACATGTGAAGATGGACTTCCTCATACGACAGATGAAGAAACAATAGTAATACCTGAGTCTTATCCGGAAAGCAGACTAAAAATAACGATTCAGCATGAGATGATTCATTTGCTGCAACGGAGATATCCTCTAATATGGGAAACATGGTACGAGAAGATGTGGTCTTACAGAATTCATAGAACACCACCTGCAGGAATGCCTACAGATCTGCTAGACAGACGTAGAATCAATCCTGATATTGAAGAGAAGCCATTTGCTGAATGGAAAGGATGGTGGAGCCTGGCTACCTATCGTTCTGAATATCCATCATCTTTGAAAGATGCTGAAACGGTATGGTGGAATGAAAAAACGGGTGAATTACGCAAGACACCTCCTCCGGAGTGGTTGGACTTTTTTGCAGGAAAGGAGGGATCCCCGGCGCAAGATGAACACCCGCATGAGATGGCGGCTCAAATGATTGCGAATGGCACTGGAAATAAAAATCGTATCCTAGAATTGGTTAAGGTGTATGAACATCATTTTGTTAAAAATCGGACAGAAGAATAGGTATGAATATCTGTGGTCAAGATGGGGGAATTGCCCCAATTGCTCCGGGACCTTTATGTTCAATTCAATTTATGAAACAAGATAATCATACACAAAAACAAATACCTAAGAAGAAAAAATCACTACCTCAGACTATAATTTTTATTACTGTGCAATACTCTAAGGAAGTGATTCAAGTCCACAAGAATAAAGAATTAGTTAATACATATTAAATTTAATAGTAAGTTAGATCAGAATGGCAACACCCAGTCAAGATTTTTATAAGTTTGTGAATGAAACTTGGTTAGAAGAAACCAAGGTACCACATGATGCGGCATCCACAAACATTAGTCGGGAAATTGCTGAAAAAATAGAAGGACAATTAATTGAAATTGTGAAAGATTCACTAATTGAAGAACCAGATTCAAAACTTTCTAAATTTGTAAAAAGTATTTACAACACTTGGGATAATCCTAAGCAAACTGAATTTGTTGTTGCTGAATTAATTGGTGCTTTAAACATGTTAGAAAACGCGAGTAATATTGGTTTTATGATTGGTCATTTAAATCGGATCCAAGCACGATCACCTTTGACCATTAAGATTATGTCAGATTCTTACAATACCAAATATACAAGAGTTCAAATAAGTGAATATGTTCCCTGTGTTCCTAACAGACATTTACTGCTAGATGAAAAATATGGAAAGGAACGCGATGCATACAGGAGATTCTTGCAAGATTTAGGTGCATATTTTGGTATCACTAGTCTTGAAAAATTCGTGGATCTAGAAATTAAGATAGCAAAGCATTTACCAACACCGATGGAGGAAGATGATACACCTGCACGTTATCACAAACTTTCTTACAATAAGTTGAAAGCGGACTATCCGGAGACTCCTTGGGATTCAATCTTTAAGGGGATGGGTATTCCTTTGGCAAAGTTAGAAGCGCATGAATTAATTATAACAAATCCAAAGTTTTTTCATTTTTTTAATATGATGTGTGGATCACATGAAGAAATGAAATTATGGTTAATGGGTTGTGCTATCGTAACAATGGGACGTTTTATTTCGGGAGATGTATATCATCATTATTTTAACTTTTACGGAAAAGTGTTGAAGGGCGTTGAAAAGGAAAGTAATATTGATCGTATTATGATGGCTATTGTTACAACACATTTACCGAATATGTTATCAAAACCATTTGTTGAAAAATATGTGAATAAACAAATTAAGGAAAAGGCAACTGAATTGGTTCATATTCTGAAGAGGGCGGGTGCCAAGAGAATAAGAGCAGCACAATGGCTTTCCCTAGATACACAGGTTAAAGCAACATCGAAGTTGAATAAAATGGGATTTAAGGTTGGATTTCCGACAGTTTGGCGTGATGAAAGTAAGGGAGAAGAAATATCAGATAAACAAATGTTACGGAATTTGTTTAAGATAAATGAGAAAGATACGGAATATGGAATTGAGGAAATAGGTGAAAGAGGAGAGAGTGCTAGAAGTCAGTATTGGGATTCTGCCTGTTTTGAAGTGAATGCTTTTTATTATCCGGATTACAATGAAATGATAATTCCTGCAGGAATCTTAAATCCGCCGTTTTATGATCCGCGCAAATCTCTTGCATGGAATTTGGGTGGAATTGGAAATGTGATAACGCATGAGATTACACATGGTTTTGATTCGGATGGCAGAAATCACGATGAGAATGGAAACTATGCTCCTTGGTGGACTGAAGAGGAAAATAAAGAATATGAGGCTAAATCTAAACTGATTGAAGAACTCTTTTCAGTAGAATATATGGGATCACAGATTGATGGAAAGTTAACGTTGATGGAGAATATTGCGGATTTGGGTGGTGTAAGTATTGCACTGCAAGCGCTAAGAGATGAAATGATTGGAAAGACTGGAGTTGAACGTAATAAGATGTTAAAAGAATTTTTCACATCATATGCAGTTTCATGGAGAAATAAGGATAGAAAGAAGAAAGCGGAACTTGCATCTAAGACAGATAAACATGCACCGCCGGAACTTAGAGTAAATAAGATTTTATCGCAGTTTCCGGAATTCTATGAGACGTATGGTTTGAAACCGGGCGACTCATTGTGGGTTCCACCGGAGAAGAGAGTTACGATATGGTAAAGCGAAGCGACCAAAGCGAAGCGACCAAAAGGACCAAAAATTTACTTATATTTTGCAATCAAAACATTTAATCCGGCTTCAGTTGGTTTACTTTTTAAGATAAACTCATCAACAAAATTAATATCATATTTTTTTAATGTGAAATATTCTACAACAAGAAGACGAATTCTTTTTTCTTGTATAATTCTATTTGTAAGATTTTTAATTGATTCATTATCATTAGGGTCGGCAAAAGGCTTGACGGATTTAGAAGAACCGGCTAAGGGAGCGGCTAAGGGACCAGCTAAGGGAGCGGCTAAGGGAGCGGCTAAGGGAACAGCTGGACGAAAAGGTTCTCCTCTTAAGGCACCTCCACAAAAAGGTTCCATAAGCCAGTCCGGCCAACAAGCAAAATCATAATGAGAACCAGAAGAACCAGAAGATTCTGCAAACTGTTCACCTTCTATTTGTATAACAGGCGCTCTTACATAAATTAATATAGTACCAAATTTATTATTAGGAAAAAGTTTATTAACACTAACACCATCTAATTTATATATTCCTTTACGATTCTCTTTCAAAGTAAATTCAAGGATTCCAATCCGTATAAGTTCCCGACCAGCAAACTCATCAAATGCTTTAAAAGCCGCAGTAAGTTCATTATTACCACCCCAACTTTTATTCCGGCTCATAAATTCTAAATATCCATTAAAATCTTGATTATTTTTTCCAACAAATCTATAGTTATCTTCTGATAAATATGGTGTAAAATCATCTGCATGCCGTCTCATATAGTTAACAACTAATCCACGAACAAAAATATAATCTAAATCATTTCTCCTCAAAACAATATTATAATGGCGGGCTAGGGCTTCAAATAAACAATTACCATCCGGAACAATTTTTATTCCTTGAAGATTATTTTTAGTTAAGATTGGAACAACAAATTTATTATTTAATGGTTCACCCCAACACTCCATCCTACTTATAGAATGATTAAATCTTGCAGTCTCCAATATTCAAACGTGCGATCAGGCAGAGGACGCTTAATAATGTAAGGAATACGCTTGGCTTCTAGTTCAAGACGAGCAATATCCGAAACATTTGTGATATGCTTAGGAACTTCAATAAACGGACGACTATTGTGCGCCAATTCACTTGCTCTGTGTGATAGAACTTTCGTTTTCTCATACTGTGTAAGGAAGGGATAAGTCTTGTGATTACTATCCTTTGTCACAGGCAAATCCTTGACGGGAAGACGTTCACGAATAATTTCCATGTAATCTGCTTGAATCTCGGGGTGTGCCTGGAGAAGTTTGTGTGCATCTTCACGCAACTTACCAGAAAAGCCACGATATAGCAACTCTTGCAGTTGCTTTTTCTCAGGAGTGATATCTTCTTCTTCAATCTCCTCCACTTCTAGCACATCCTCCTCATCATTCATATCCTCGGCTTCCTCTGCTACCTCATCGTAATCTTCTACTGCATTCATGATTTAATCTAATATTAAAGATTTTTTTAACTTCAAATTTATGTCTTAAAAGGAAAATAATTTTATTAAGGAAATTATAGAGTATGGCTGCCGTAGGATTAACACAAGTATTAAGACCTAATTTTGTGGACGCAATTAATATAATAAATCGTAATTCTCAAGGTCTCCAATTAAATAATACAGAAGGATTTAGAACACCTATTTTTCAGTATGCAGAAGCAACACTAAGAGCAGATCCCACACGATTAGTCCAAAAAGTTGCAGATCAAATAAGACAAAAAGGTGAAGCAGATCTGCAAGAAAGAGCGGGAAGAACAAAAGACCTAGATGAGCAATTTAGAATGAATATAAATTTATTAGCCTGTGTGATCGGAATTGCATGCCATTTATTTCAACAAGAATTAAATGATGATATTATTGGTCAAGTCTGTGACGCTTTAGCAGTAATAAATCCAGAAGTTGGATACGATGGTTTCAAGAAACAAATAGAAACTTTTGTAAGAAGCCAAGAAATAACACGTGAAGAAAAAGCAGAACTCTATCAATTAATTATTAAAGGACTTAGAGCATCCTATGTACTAAATGGTCCCATAGAAGAAGTAGATAATACAACAATTGAAGTTATCGGAAGTGGCACAAATTTCTTATCCCGCGTTGATTCAAAAGAAGGTGTTATGCAGTTTTCAGATATTGCTGGTGGAGGAAAAATAAAAGTCAACGATATTAATGATTTGAAGAAACTAAATGGAAAGACACTTATTAGAATAAATGCATATGCATATTATAAACTTCTTCTCTATGCTCCTCCAGAAGTATGGGATGATGAATCATTGTGGCTTTATGGAAAGTTTCAAGAAGGAATTGAACCATTTTGGCATGAATCACCTGCAGATAGATTTTTAGTTTTCTTGTATGCTTGGGCAGCAGATATGTTGAGTCGTGTAAATCTTTTTTCAACAAAAGCAACTTTTAGTGAATGGCTCAAACTATGGAAGATAAAGTATGCAGAAGGAGTTCTATCTCAAGTTCCAACTCTGCTAGAAAATATGAAATCATTTAGTGCACATTTTAATCTTGATTTTAACATGTTTCCTTTAATTGGTGCTGCACAAAATCCAATGATCTTTTTGACAGATAATCCAGTAGCAAAAGCCTATGCTAAGAAAATACGACTTTTTTCAGTAATGATTAATTGTGCAAAAGAAGCAATACGCTTTGTTCAAGATGAAGGTGCAAGAGGAAGAGGCTTAGCAGAATATAATGGAACACCAACTGAAATTTTTACTTATGGTTCACGAACAGAAATATATGGTTTAAATTTCTATTTGGAATTTCTTACACATGATTTAAAATCCCACTTGGAATTAGCATCGGATGATTTGTATGATTCAATAAATACAATGAAAACTTTTTTAGCATATGTAAAGGGATATGCATTTAACAATGGTACAAGTCATGAAGAACGATATGCAGGAAGTTGGACAGCAGATCGTGCAAATTTTGATGAAGTTCTTAAGCAATTTCTCCGCGAAATTAAATTGCGGGTTGAGACAAGAAATCCTCCATTAGATAGCCCTGCTTCTCTATCTGGGCTCAGAAGAATAGAAGAGGCACCTCCTGCTCTAACACCTCAGCAGGCAGCAGAGAAAGCAGCAGCAGATGCAGCCCAAGTTGCAAGAGACGCACGAACAGTTGTTGAACAATCAATAACTAGAGCATCAGAATCTGTTAGATCAGCAGAGGCTGCAGCAGTAAATGCAATAAGAGAAGCAAGAATTGCTTTAAGTGTAACATCTAATGCAAATGCAGTTGCTGCACGCACTGCTTCTGAAGAAGCAAAGACTATATTTGAGCGGGCTGGCAGAGATGCTTTAACAGAAGAATTAAGGGCACAAGGAAGACCTTTAGTGGCACCACCTCGAGCAGTACCACCTCCTGCAGAACAAGCAAGACCACCACCTCGAGCGGCAGAAGCAAGACTACCTGCAGGAATATTTAGATCAGCCGGAAATCTTCCGTATTCACCTTTGGCAGCAGCACAACCTCTTCTTCCACAAAGACCTGCAGCACAACCACTTCAACAAAACGAAAGTAACAATGAAAGCAACAATGAAAGTGCTGCTGAAGCAGATGATCCTGTAAGAGGTTCATTGGCAGCATCTTATCAAGGCGCTGCTCTAATTGCAGCACAGGCTGCTTCAGCAGCACTTGCACCTAGGCAAAATCCAGTAAGAGGTGCAAGAGTTGCATTTGCTGCACCAGTGCCACCAAGAGGTGGAGTTAGAAGGAGAACACGGGATAACAGAGAATATGTCAATCGCACAAGAAAGCACTAATGATTAGCGATATATGAATTAATATCATCCAAAATATTCTGGGGAGAGCAGTGGGTAGGATTTACCTCGGCTCTTCGCAAAAATTCATAAATTCCTGTATCAAAAATCATTTTATGAGGTGTGGTATAGGGTTTTCCATTTGGAGCAATTCCATTCTGCAAATAAGCCAATCCATCCGAGCAGGTAATTGCCAACCATCGTTCAATAATTTCACACAAAGGAGTAGTTAAATACTGTCTGCAAGGATAATAAACTTGCATGCAATAAATGAATTGAGCCAAATCACGCCCCGATTTGAAACATGCATCAGTTGGTCCAAACCATGATCCTGCTTCCAACAAACTCATTTCGGGCGCATCATGTCCATCACCGCATGCAATACAAGCAAAACCATAATCAATAAGAACCAAATTAAAGTCAAATAAATCAAACCGATCTAAAGTAGGGTAAAAACGACTAAATATAGGTAGCCAATCAGTTTTTTTACTTCTTATTAAAATATTATTAACTTTCATATCCCGATGATTCATTCGTAAATTGGCTTGAACTTGATTAAGAAGAAGAGCAAGTTCTGCTAAAATCCTAAGATATAATCCATCATTTATTAAACTAGGTGATTTATTGAAATTCTCATTTAAATAGGTATAAAGTGTCTTTCCGCGGATATATTCCATACAAAAAACAACTTCTTTGATGTCATGAATATATTTATTTGCCGATGATCCGCGGGAAAAAATTTCATATAGTTTAGGAACAGCGAAAGACCAATTAATTCGTTTGAAGAACTGTACAACAAGAGCATGAATAGTTGCTTCATATAAAATTGCTTTTATAGCCTTTTCATATTCATCCTTCTTAAGATTCTTTTCTACCTCAACTTCTTTTAAAGCAATTGTCTCTTGTTTTTGAGATAATTTATATTGATGATTAGCAACAGGTGTATATACAGCACGTAATCCCTTATAGATTTTACCATACGCTCCAGTTGAAAGTAGCGAATCCCACTGAAATGCAGGAAGCCATCTAGATCCACTAATATCTTGAACTTCACGTGTTAGCAGACGAAAATCATCTAAACCGGGAATTGTATCTTTTAAAGGAATTAAATCACTCCAGGTAGGCTGATTATTAGATAAATCACTAAGATCATAATTAATTTTCTTTTTTCCCAGTCCATAGATGGAAATATCATACATGGACTCTGAAATTTGTTGAGAT
>Ga0114958_10003598_pt1 | contig 11001 bp, 10 predicted proteins | sample C_130208_EF_Meta_FD_89577 | JGI IMG/M metagenome (GOLD analysis project Ga0114958, IMG submission 89577) | Freshwater microbial communities from Lake Croche, Canada to study carbon cycling - C_130208_EF_MetaG | ecosystem: Environmental > Aquatic > Freshwater > Lake | place: Lake Croche, Canada... | reverse complement strand
TGCGCGGATCATCAAATTAAACCACATGTTCCACCGTTTGAAAAAAGCCCCCGTCAATTCCTTTGAGTTTCAACCTTGCGGCCATACTTCTCAGGCGAGGGGTTTACGCGTTAGCTGTAATAATTTTTATAAATAAAACTATTTAACCCCCATCGGTCAGGGCATGGACTACCGGGGTCTCTAATCCCGATTGCTACCCATGCTTTCGTTCCTAAGCGTCAATTATATTTTGTCAACTGCTTTCGCCTTTGATCCTCCTCTATCAGTCTAAGAATTTTAACTCTCTTGATAGAATAAAGTTAACACCAATATAATTCTAAAAAAGTAGTTAAAATAATATTTAGAATTACTACCTAAAATTTCATTATTTTCTTACACTTTTTCGCTGAAGAACCCTTTACGCCCAGTTTGACTGTATAACGCTAGCTCCTCTCGTATTACCGCGGCTGCTGGCACGAGATTGGCCGGAGCTATTTAATCAAGTACCGTCATTATCTTCCTTGATAGTAGAGTTTTACGATCATTAACTAATTATAACCGTTATCACCCATGCGACATTGCTGGGTCAGAATTTCTTCCATTGCCCAAGATTCCACACTGCTGCCTAAAAAAGTAAGGGCCTTGTCTCAGTCCCTTTGTGGCCGATCATCCGCTAAGATCGACTAAGGGTCTTTGGCTTGGTAGGCTTTTAATCTTACCAACAACCTGAGCCTACGTTAGTAAATCTTTTGACAGCTAATATATAATTTTCATTATATATTTGTACCATTTTTTTCAAAGCTCTCGCTTTTACTTTTATTCCATATTCGCATTGCTGCTTCATAGATTCAAAAGGCATTATTCTAACGCTTTACGCACCCGTACGCTACTCTTATATAGAATAATTATTTATTATATATAAACGTTCAACTCGCATGTGTCAAGCATGTCACTAGCGTTCATACTGAGCCAGGATCAAACCCACTTCAACAATTAAATTTTAATTTATTAAAATTTATACATCAGAAACCTAAACTAACTTTTCTAAGAGAATATATTGTTTCATAATAGTTTTAAACAGATATGAAAAGTACTTATTTGGTTTATCTTTAAAAGTAAAAAACACTAAGGTTTTTATTACACCGTTAATTTCGTGTTCTTGCGAAGAGAAAATGTGCTCGTCAAGTAAACCTTATAATTTCAACTCCAACAATGCTTAGCCTACATACTCCCCTATCAGAAAGAAAACCTTCACCACAAAAAAAATATCTCCTAAGCCTATATGTGAGGCAACGAATAAACCAGCTAAGATAAAATACAGATCAAAATTGGTTTGTATGCTTCCTTATATATCCTGTAGTAGTATATATAAGCTTTTTAGGGTTTTCTATAAGATACCTATTTCTGGTTATATAAAGGCAAATCATGATAAAGAAATCTCAATATAGTCCATAATAATGCCTTAGTAGATAACTAAAATCTATTGTATTAATCTTAGAGTTAAAAAGCGTAATAAGGGAAATTATTGATATATTTGAAAAATCAATATGATTTAGTAGCCTAGCTAGCATGTGCGCATATACCAGACTAAATATAATTCGAATATAAAAAAAATATATAGACTCAAATATATATTTATGTCATCAGATAAAACACATAAAATAAAAAAAAGGTGAATATATTAGATATATAATAAAAAAATTATTATAAATATATATATGTGTAAATAGGTTAAAATCTGAAATAAAAAAGCGCCTTTCATTACGATCGAGAAAATATTGAATAATAGTCTTCGGATAACTAAAGATAATAAAACCGAAAATTATTATGGATAGTATAAATCATATTTCAAGAGATCAGTTAAATTTACGCATTTTATAATATAAAGCCGGTTGGATTCGAACCAACGTAAAGAAGAACTTAACGGATTTACAATCCATCGCTTTTGACCGCTCAGCCACAGCTTTCTACATTAAATTTTTTTAAATTTACTCTTGTGCGTTCCTGAAAGTTTCGTAATCCCTAAAAGAAGAATATAGTAGATTATTAAAACCTGCGAAATCTTGACAAGCAATTCCAATAGGCCTAAATCCGTGGTTAACCCCACAAATTTCGCTACATTGACCATAATAAATACCTTTACGTTTAATGAAAAGTGATGTTTGATTTAGACGACCTGGACAAGCATCTAGCTTAACTCCAAGACTAGGAATAGCTCAAGAATGTAGAACATCAGCTGAAGTAACCCTGGCACGCCTTGGCCTACGTGCTGGTAGAAAAAGGTGATTATCTACTGTAAGTAGACGTTGTGAGGTTAGTCCTTGATTTGAATTAACATCTTCTTCTGACCTAAGATAACTGTCAAACCCATTAGATGAATCAATATCAAGATTAAGATCATGGTAAATAGCTACAATAGCTGAACTATCCATAAACTCATAGCTTCAATATCATTGGTGACCTACAACTTTGAAACTAAAAAGCGGTTCTACAATCTCATCTACAGAATATAGTAGAGAAAAAGATGGAATTGCAATTTGTACTAGAATAAGCGCAGGAATAATAGTTCATACAATTTCTAGAATTGTTTCGTGAGTTATACGATTAGATACTTTACCTCATTTATTTGATTTCATTTTGTTATTAGCAGTAAGTGCATATCAAAATAGATCATCTTTACTATCTTTTTCATCTGTAACGTCGCGTGAAAAAGCTGTAAGACAATGATACAGCACAGTAATAACAAAAAAAAGAATAAACCTTATAAGAACCCTAAGATCATTATGAAAAGCAGAAATACCTTCTGCAACAGGACTAGCTGGGGCTTGAAATCCCCTTTGAAAGTTTGTAATTGGATTAAATGGAATTTTCATTGAAAATTAAAAAAATTAAAATTAAGAAGGTTTCCCCTAGAAGAGTATCCCAAGCCTTTCTTTATGCACTTACATTAAATTTGTTAGAATTCGGAATGGTATCTGGTGAGGCTATAAAAGAAAGTATAATGATAAAATAAAACTAATGAATATATGAAGTAATAATAAATACCGTTTAATTGTTATAATTAAAAAGTAAATAGAATTAGGAAAGCCCTCATAAGCGCAAAAAGTGCGATAGCTTCTGTAAGCGCAAATCCAAGAATAGCAAAACGAAAAAGTTCATCTTTTTCGTTTGGATTACGTGATACAGCGATTAGAAGAGAACTGAAAATGTTTCCAATTCCTACTCCTACTCCAGCTAGTGCAATTGTTGACAGAGCGGCACCGATAAGTTTAGCAGCAACTACCATTAAAAATAAAAAAATTATATAAATTTTTATAAAAACTGCTTCACTTGGTTATACCATAGCTTAAACAATTTGATAAAAGATGAAATGAAATATTATTTTTCAAAATAGATAAATAATAGTAAAATATTAAAATAAAACAATTAATACCTTTTTGATCGATAAAAGGCATACCTTTTGGAAAGAGAAATTCGAAAAGGATAGAAAATATTTTCTTGACCTGGAGATTCAATTTTTACAGCACGAAGGGTTCGAAAATCTATTTGCAGATAAGTTGGAATAAAAAAATGTACGCTTTTAAGTCGAATAATTTTTTTATTATGAATCGCTTTTTTATGTTTTTTTCGATAAAATCGAATTATTTTTGTTCGCCTAAAATAATCATTATGTTTTATCCTAAGTTTATAAATAAATTGGCGCTTATCTGTTTTTTTATTAATTTGTTTATGATATCGAATAGCTACCGGTAGTTTTGATTTTCGAAAGCGAAGAGAGAATACAAGTTTTTGAAATTGCCTCCTTTTTTTTGCAAAAAGATCGGTTTTTTTAGAATTAGCACAATTTTGTTTTATATAATGCACAAGATCGGACGCCATTTTAACAAATTGAGTTAGCCTTTGTTTATCCTTACGCAGATTTTGTTTTTGTGTACGTCGTTTTATTGCCTTATTAATCATAGAAACATACCTTTCATAAAAGGATGTATTATATGTCGAAAAAAGTTCAAGTGTTGTGTTAGCTGAAGGATTCAGCGTAAACATATTTTGTATAAAAGCGTTCCTTTGATTAAGATCATAAACTTTTTTTATAGCTTTAGCTTGATAAATTTTTATAGGTTTTGGGCCAAAACGTTTAAATTGAAACCTGTTACTAGAAACAAAAGAAGAAATAGCATTTATTGGGTTATTCTTTTTATTAGTAGATATCGACCTTTTTTTGAAAAAAGTAAATAGAGGTTTTCGCTTTGATTTAAAAACATTGCGACGTACAAGAAACCTTATTTTTTTTAGTTGTTTTTCTAGACGACGACGCCTAATGTAGAGACCTCAAGTTCGATAATAAATACGAAGACAAAGATCTCAATATAGACTTTCTCATGCTTTAATGGGAACACTAATCCTATCCCCAGTTCGAATTAGTGCGCGTGGGGATTTTTCTACTATAGAATTTACTTCAAGTCCTTGATGGTAAATAAATTGACGACAAGCAAAAATGGTCGGAAGTAGTCGCCTACGAAAAAAAATTATATCTAGACGTGATTCTAGCCCAGCAAAAAAAGATTTACTTCGAAGAGTAATCGATTGTAGATGATTTTTATAAAAATTACGAAAAACCGTTTCTTTAACTTCACCATAAAAAAAGCGAAGTTGTTGTTTTGCATAAAAATTATTTCGATATCGGTATCGTTTTTTAATAGGTCGCCCAAAAGCAGTCTTATCGCCAAAAGATATCTTACGAGAACCAGACATTTGCATAAAAGGCCGTATACGACGACGTGCATCAACTCATTTTTGTGTTGATGCAACTAGTACACAACGGCTGAACATTTTATCTTGACGACGAAGTCAACGAGCACGAATATCGTAAAAACGCCGAAGATAAGCTGTTTTTACAGGTCATACCTTTGATTTTGTAATGTAAACAATACTATTACGTGGTTTGTAAAAATTTCCATGTGCCATATATATTTAGATATTAAAAATTATAAATTATCCTTGTCGTTTACCTTTTTTTAGTTTAATAACCTCACGATCATAATAGATACCCTTACCTTTGTAAATATCAGGTTCGCGAAAAGCTCGGATTTCCGAAGCAATTTGATTAAGATCATTACGATTATTAGATTTAAGATAAATTAGAGTTCCTTTTGTTCGTCCTTCAATACGAGAAGCTGTAATTGAAACTGGCTTTACACTTTGATAATTGATTTCATGGCTAAATCCAATTTTTAGTATAAGTGTGTCTATGCTATTCCTATTGCTAGTCGATTTTTCTGCTTTAGATGTATGCATATTAGTTGCGGTAGTAACTGTTGAAGGCAGAGATGAAATAGGGTTAATTTGATTTTGAGTTTTAGCACGAAATCCAATCCCTGTTAGACGAAGTCGACGTCGAACGCCATGAGATAGGCCTTGTGCTAGTTGAAATAGGGTCGATAGCCCAACATTATTATTTTTTGACCTAAAAAATCGATTACCTTCAGATCCAGTAATAATGTTAAATTCTTGTGTGTCTACTTTTTTAGTAATACTACCAAAAGGTCCAACCCTTTTTACATAACCTGGCGTAGTGTATACTTTAATATTAGAAGGAAGCAGAAAGGAGTCCATTATTTTTTAAGTTACTCCAAAAAGGATTTCACCACCAACATTATAACGTCGTGCTTCTAGATCTGTACAAATTCCAAGAGGAGTAGAAAGTACAAAAAACCCAGTTGTTGTTTGTGGTTGTCAAAGAGCTGCCGACGATATATAAACACGACGACTCGGTTTTGATACCAGAAATAGTGAATCAATCACCGATTTACCTGATTCATCGTATTTAAGATAAATCATAAATTTAATTTTACCAGAAGTACCTATTTCTATACAAGAAAATCCACGAATTATTCCATTTTTACGTAGAAGAGTAAGGATATCAAAAATTGCCTTAGGAATAGCATTTTGTGGACGAATAAAAAGAATATAAGATAGCCGAGAAGCTTTTCCGTTACGAATACTAGATAGTATATTAGAAAGAAAATTCATTTAGTTTTTATTTGTATCTTATAAGAAAATAATCAACTAGATTTTTTAACACCATTAAGCTTACCTTCTCAAGCTAGTTTACGAAACCTAAGTCGTGAAAGTCCAAACTCACGATAAATACCACGCGCGCGCCCTGTTAGGGTACAACGATTACGTATACGAGTGATTGAGCTATCGCGAGGAAGATTAATAAGAGCACGATATGCTGTTAGACGAATAATAGAAGAAAGGCTTAGATTTTGAACTACAGCAAGTAGTACATTACGTGAACGTTCATATAGTGAAAATATGATACGACGACGACGATCTTTAAGTAGAAGACTTTTCATTAGTTTATATTATATGGAGATAATCGGAATCGAACCGATGGCCTAATGCTTGCAAAGCATCCATTCTACCAACTGAACTATATCCCCTATGTTTTCAAATAAATATTTAATAGACTAGAGGCGGAATCGAACCGCCATTAATAGATTTGCAATCTACGACATTAACCATTTATGCTATCTAGCCTAAGATAAGTTAAATCAATTTAAATATTAATATTACGAACTGACTCAATTATACTAATAAGATAAGGTATACTCTGTCCTTTAGAATAAATTTCTTTTTTAACAATAGCTTCATATTCCATAAAACGATGAGATGAAATTAGTTTACCTTTTGATGAAAGCACAAAAATTATTGACGGGGCAAATGTAAAACTTACATCTTCTGTAAATTTGAGCTTTGTTAGATAATTAAAAAAATCGATTATTTCTTTATTAGCCTCATGCTCTTTTTCATTACTAATTGTAACCGTTCTTTGATAAGTAGTCCCTTTAAATTGTGTATCTAGTTTAGAAAGAGAAGAAAAACCCATTAGTGATTTAGCTACTGTGCTAGAAAAAAGCGTTAGTTGAATCTTAATATTTTTAAAACTATTCGATTGATTTACATAAGTACGAAATTGACTTCGTTGCCTAGAAGAAAGAGTATTCATTGCCCCATAAATAATAAACGTATACGTATTTTTAATATTCTCCGAGATAAGAATATTATTATTAAATTCACGTGAACGATAAAATTTTTGAAGAAGAGTTATATCTCGCGAAGTAATTTTTTTTATTACAGATAGTGTAGTTGATATAGATGCCATTAAATTTAAAACAATAAATTTTTAATTATGTAAACGTACTCTAAATACGTCCTAGGCGCGCATGTTCTAGAATATTAATGGTATCAATGAAAAATACATCTAGAAGAAGGTGTGGTTTGATTCCTATAATAAGTAGAATAACAATTAGCGGCCTAAAAAGTGCTAGTTCTTTACGATTTAGATCAGTATATGTAGAAATAGATAGTACACTTAGATTACCAAAAAAAATTCGATTAAATGATCATAGAGTGTACACTGCTCCTAGAACCATACTTGTTGCAGCAAAAAAAGTAGCTCAAAAATTTTGACGGAAAAGTCCTACAAAGATAAAAAATTCACCAACAAAGCTACTTGTTAGCGGGAAACTGATATTAGCTAGCGAAAACAGAAGGAAAATCCTAGTATAAATAGGATAAAAATGCGCTAGCCCACCAAAATATTTTAGCGAACGTACACTATAGCGTTCATATAGAGAACCTACACAAAAAAAAAGTGCACCAGATACAATACCATGACTTAGCATTTGAAAAAGTGCACCTTGAAGGGCTTCGCTTGTTTCAGCCCTAATCCCAAGTAGAACTACATTCCTATGCCCAACTGATGAGTAAGCAATAATTTTTTTTAGATCAATCTGACGAATAGCTGTGAAACAAGTATAAATAACACCAATAATAGCAAAAGTAGCTACAAATGGCATAAAATATACGGTACCTTCTGGAAAAAGTGGAAGAGAAAAACGTACCCTTCCATAAGTACCTAGTTTTAGCCTAAGAACAGCAAGTAGAACTGAACCTACAGTTGGTGCCTCTACATGTGCTTCTGGAAGCCAAATATGCAGTGGAAAAAGTGGGATTTTTGCTGCAAAAGCAAGAAAAAAGGTAATTCATAGAAAGCATTGGTCTTCTTCTGTTAGAAAAATTTGAAGAAGTAGTTCATAATCTGTAGTACCTGTTTTTGAATATAGATATAGTAGATTAAAAAACCTAAAAATAGAACCAAAAAGCGTGTAAATAGCAATAAGATAACTAGCACGTGTTCGGCGTTCACGTGATCCTCAAAGCAGAACTAGAAAGTAAATCGGAATTAGTGTTATTTCAAAAAATAGAAAAAACCCCCTTAGATCTAGTAGGAGAAACGTAGCTAGAACAGATCATTGAAGGAAAAATAGATACCTTAGCGCTTCGTGTAGTCGTGTCATATGTGCAGAGAGACTAAGAACACACAGAAAGATAAATAGATTGGTTAGTAGAATAAAAAAAATAGAAATACCATCTACACCCAGACGTAGCGCAAAAGAAAAAGAAGGCCTAAGAGAAAAATGAACTACATCTTGAAATCCAGTTTTTACAAAACTAATATACCATCCTAGTAGAAGAGAAAATACAAAAGATAGTCCTGATGAAATTAGTGAATAATAATATAGAATATTATTATTTATAGATGACCCCCTTAGAATGAAAAAAAACGTAATTAGAGGAAAAATGAGTACTAGGATTAGTAGATCGGAAAACGGATAAAATGGAAACGTTTCTGCCTTGGTTAGAAGATTTATAAATTGGGCTGACATTAAGATAAAAAAACGTTAAATTAAGCTGAATTTTTTGTTGGTTGAAAAAAAGAAACTCAAACTGAACAAAAGAAAAAGATAAGCCCATAAAAAGTAATGTATGATCCCCTTGAAGCTAGTTGATTTCAAAATACAAATCCATCAGGATAATCTGGAATACGACGTGGCCTTCCAGCTAGTCCTAGAAAATGCCTAGGAAAGAAAGTTAGATTTACTCCAGTAAAAGTTGTTCAAAAATGAATTTGTCCTACAATACGCGGAATTTTAATTGACGTCATTTTTTCAAATCAATAATAAAATCCAGCAAAAATAGCAAATACAGCTCCCATAGATAGAACGTAGTGAAAATGAGCTACTACATAATATGTATCATGAAGTGCTGTATCTAGTCCACCATTAGCTAGAAGAATACCGGTTAGTCCTCCTAGAGTAAATAGGAAAAGAAAACCTGATACAAAAAGCATAGCTGGATTATGTACATCAATAGAACCACCTCACCTTGTAGCAATTCAACTAAAAATTTTAATTCCTGTTGGAACAGCAATAATCCTTGTAGCTGCAGTAAAATAAGCACGTGTATCTACGTCAAGTCCTACAGTATACATATGGTGAGCTCATACAATAAATCCAAGAATTCCAATTGAAATTATAGCATATACCATACCTAGATAACCGAAAACTGGTTTTTTTGCATAAGTAGTAATAATTTGGCTTACAATACCAAAACCAGGTAGAATTAGAATATATACTTCAGGATGTCCAAAAAATCAAAATAGATGTTGATATAGCACTGGGTCTCCTCCTGCTGATGGATCATAAAAACTAGTATTTAGATTACGATCTGTTAGTAGCCTTGTAATAGCTCCAGCGAAAACTGGCAGTGATAGAAGAAGAAGAAAAGCTGTAATTAGTACAGCTCATACAAATAGTGGCAGTTTATGCCTAAACCTACCTGGAGCTCGCCTATTAAATACGGTAGCAATGAAATTAATAGCACCCATAATAGATGAAGCACCTGAAAGATGTAGACTAAAAATAGCTAGATCTACGGATGGACCTGAATGTGCTTGAATACTACTTAGTGGTGGATATACTGTTCATCCTGTACCGGCACCACCTTCTACTAGAGCTGAAGTAAGCAGTAGTAGTAGTGAAGGTGGGAGTAGTCAGAAACTAATATTATTTATGCGAGGAAACGCCATATCGGGCGCTCCAATCCTTATAGGAAGAAGAAAATTACCAAAACCTCCAATTAGAATAGGCCTTACCATAAAAAAAATTATTAGAAAAGCGTGTGCCGTAATAATTACATTATAAAGTTGGTAATTACCGGATAGAATTTGATTTCCTGTTCCCCCAAGTTCCATACGAATAAGGATAGACATAGCTGTACCTAGAACACCAGAAAAAGCACCGAAAATAAGATAAAGTAGCCCAATATCTTTATGATTAGTAGATATAAATCATCGTTTAAATCACGAATAAGAATTTGATGTAGTATGGATAGCGATACTCATTAATTGAGAAACTAATTCAAATACTACTGCCGTAATAGAAAGGGAATATTAAAACCTAAATAGAGAGGCTATTCTTATCACTATTTAAAAGGCAAAGCCTTAATAGTCTTTCTAGGCAACAAAAAATAAAAATAAAGAGTAATAGCTTACTCTTTAAATAACATTAAAAATATTATTATTTAAATAAGCACAGATACTGGTGAAGACGCTACAAGACGAACTTCGCCAGCCAGTGATTTACTTGTTGAATAGAAATGTTGAGCCAGATGGGCTTCACAAGACCTTTCAATTACGTTTTCTTCGCTTTCTTCATCTCCAAATCCAAGAATAAAAGCAGCAAAGGCAAAAAATAGGAAATCTTCTAGAAGATCAATATCAAGTTGTGGCATTTATAAGTAAAAATTTAATGTGATACGTAAATATCTTTAAGATAAATACAAGTTAGAATAGTAAAAATATATGACTGAATTGCAGCAACTGCCCTTTCTAGAAAAATAAGAACAAATACTACTAGTGCTGGAAGAAAGGCTGCTACAGCATACCCATCTCCTAGTGTAAACCTGACGTAACTAAATCCAATAAGCACTTTCCTTAGTGTATGTCCTGCCCTCCTATTTGCAAATAGACGAACTGCTAGACTAACTAGACGAAAACTATAAGAAAGAAACTCAATGGGAATTAGAAGAAAAATTAGGGCAAGTGGACATCCAGCTGGCCTAAATAGACTAAAAAAGTAATTGAATCCATGTTTACGAATCCTTAGAACTACT
>Ga0114958_10003597_pt1 | contig 11005 bp, 12 predicted proteins | sample C_130208_EF_Meta_FD_89577 | JGI IMG/M metagenome (GOLD analysis project Ga0114958, IMG submission 89577) | Freshwater microbial communities from Lake Croche, Canada to study carbon cycling - C_130208_EF_MetaG | ecosystem: Environmental > Aquatic > Freshwater > Lake | place: Lake Croche, Canada... | reverse complement strand
GCTAAGCGTTGTGTCTTAACACCGGTTGAGTGGATTATAAGCAGCCTGAGGCTGGAGGTCCGTCCCGGTCAGGAGAGCCTTTTTGAGCGCGATGTGAGTGTGGCGGGCGAGATCTTGAAGCGTCTCAGAAAGGGTGATACACGTGGCTGCGTGATTATTGATGAACTCTTCCACACTACGAATCCCACAGACGCAGATACGGCCAGTCAGATATTTCTCCAGCAGCTATGGTCTTCTGAGAGGGTGACAAGTATTGTCTCCACTCACCTCTTCTCACATGCAATGACTGCACCACTCAATGTTCAGAGAGTCTGTGTTGATTCTGAAATGATTGTCGAGACGGGGAAGATCCTGTATAAATATCAGGTGACCTCGGGCATAAATACAATGAGTAGTGTGCAGGAACTTCTGATGGAATCTGAAGTAATGGAACCCGTGGATCTAGACGCGTTTTCCCTGCCTCTGAAAACATCAGAGGAGGACATAGAAGATGAATGATGCTCTGATGATTGGCGTAGTACTCACTTTAGTGTTCGGTTCCGTAATATTTTACTTATACAACCGTCTATCAATGACGGAAAAGAAGATGGGTCTTTTTGAGGGTGTTCTGACGGATCTGAAGATGGTCCTGGATGCCGCTCCGTTCGCTTCTGGTCCGCCTCCGTCTCACATGCAGGAGTTCGAGCCTACGCCCGAGTATCTAAATGCCATTTCAGGCCCGGTGCCGATTCAGAATGATGAGGTGGAGGATGTGAATGGCGTTACGAGTGAAGAGGACTACCAGCAGACGCTGGAGCAGGCTCTGGAATCTGCGAGTGCTGTGGAGGCCCTCGAGTCCAAGACTCTCCAGATCGATGAGGTGCCTTCAGCCATGGGGACGCTTGCCCCCGCGCCGGTCAGTGTAACGAAGCTGTCTCCGGATCTGGAGGCAATGTCGGTTGCCGAGCTGAAGGGACTCATCAAGCAGAAGGGTCTCCCTGTTCAGGCCAGCGCCCGCCGTAAGGATCTGATTGAACTTCTGAAGCGTACGATGGCTGCTGCCCCTGCCGCCAATAACAACATGCTCGACGGCCCTGCGCCCCTGGTCCAGGGATCTCCTTTCGAGGAGCTGGAGGCTGCGATCTAAAAAAGAATACAGTGTAGATGGATGCTCAGCAGTTCCAAAAGCCCACAAAACCTAATTACAAGCCAGTGTTAAATGGTAATGTAACTGAGAGGGCGGCCATGGCGGCAGAAGCTCCCGCCAAAGGCACCGAGCCTATTGCGGATCCTCGTTATCCTCAGTATGCGGCGATAATGCAGGACGGTCGCCTAATTACCGACTACAAGTCACACTGTGCAGTGAATGTGGCTCCGTCCAAGTATGGCAATTCCCTGCGCGCCTGGTACCAGCACAACGCGGATGCGATTGTCCAGACATCGAGAAAGCGCCAGGCTGACAGAGCGGGCGCTCAGTTCGCCATGGCTGCGACCGTGCCGGGTCCTAGACAGATTCAACAGTGTGATAAGTATGAGTGCAGTTTCATGAAGAGTGCTAACCCGACGACGATTGGCCTGGAGCGTGTTGAGGGGGTGCCGTCTCTATTTGGAACCTTCTCGGATTCCAAATACATGCGGCCTTCGTCCTCAGTTGTGCAGACGACTTCATATGAAGGTGGGCGTAATACGCCGAGGGGGCGTCAGTTCATTCCCCTGGGGACGAAGTCGGTCTTCCCCAACTCGCAATACAGTTACAATTAATTTCAAATCTGCGTGCTATTAGCATTCTAAATTTGGAATGTCAATGATCTTAGGCCGACGATATATCTGCCACAGGATTCTTTTGCGTAACGAGAGGCAACTTGCCAATCCTATCTTTGAGATCCGCTATAATCAATTGTTTCAGATCACTATTTTTCAAGTTATCACGCTCTGTATAGACGCGGGTGTGTTCTATCTCGCCTGTTATATCCGGCTTCTTGATATCAATGTCATCCTTGAATTCTTTCACGAATACCTTTATGATTGATTCAGGAATCGTCGGCGACTGCTCAACAAGCCTATCGAGTTCTATTCTGAACATCTTCATGAAGGGCAATACTTCCATACGCTCATTGGGATGCATTGACAGTTCAATGCTTATTAGGCGATTGAATTTCCCCCAAGAGATCGATGCAGTATGGTGGGCTTGGGCTGAACCGGCGTAGCCGAGACGATTCGCTATAGTTGTCAGAATCCCGGTAGTGATGGACAGACAGCCGATTCCGACTTGGATATATTTTACCATGGAGGGATCCTGAGTAAATGAACTAGTTGCGAAATTCGCCGCGCCGGCTATTGTACTGAAAATGATAATAGGGAACATGAGGGATTGATCATTGGAAGTAAAAAGGCGACAGGTCTTCTCATGCATCCAGCGATAACACGCGGCCTTATCCGCCCACTCCGCATAGAGTTCTTCCAGCTCTGGCGTCCATTCTAGTAAGACTCGGCCTGCATCCGGCGATTATGTAGTCATACTTCCCAAATCTGGTTTTAGTTCGTTCAGCGGCGAATCATTCACGACTGAAACACTCATCTAAACAATATGGCTACAAAGAATAAGAAGATGTTAGCGCTGGATATCGGAATTAAGAATTTGGCGTATTGTATTGGCGAGAAAGTTACGGATCTCTCGGGGTCGGAGATTCACGTGAAACATTGGAGTCTAGTGAATCTGACGAATCTCGGCGACGAGGCTAAGCCTGTTTGTTACGCATGCGGAAAGCCGCCGAAGGCCAAGTCGCCCCAGGGCCTTGTTTGTGGTCGCCATATTTCGAAGGATACGCAAATTTACGACGAGACGACCGGTGTGCCGATTACGAAGCCGCCGACGATTGGTCAGCTTCAGGCCTTTTTAAGGGCGAAGGGTCTCGATCACAAGGGGCAGCGGCCTGCTTTGCTGGAGAGAGTGGAGGCCGTGGCGACGATGCCTTTAATTAAAAAGAAGAGCGTGGCTTCATTCGCCGATAATACGAGCAGATTACATGACGCAATCCGGGGATGGATTGATAGGGACTGGGACCATCTGAAGGATGTCAAGCAGATCTATATTGAGCATCAGCCGGTCTTGAAGAATCCTGTCATGAAGACGGTTCAGCTGCTCATCTTCGCGACGTTGCGTGAGCGCCTTTTACTTCACCGAGTAGGTCAATCAGATCAGCCACAGTTCTTCTTTGTGCATGCGGGGAAGAAGGTCAAGGGGGCGGAAGTGGGCGATGCTGGATACAAGGACAGAAAGGCGGGTGGTGAGGCCAGAGCGAAGCTCTTCTTGGGGAAGTTTCCTCTTGGGTCACGACAGAATCAGTGGCTCAGCTGGTGGCTCGGACAAGGCAAGAAGGATGACTTGGCTGATACACTTTGTATGTTGATGGATGCTTGCTAGTGAAAAAATTGAATCGGTATAGGGTTTAGGTGATGGTATCTAAATCCTAGTCAAAGATGAACTATCTGGAGATTCATCCAGTAGATCAGAATGACTTGTCGGCAAAAATAAAGACGGTATTCGGATCATCAGGATATTCTGGTCTAAGTAGTATAACGCTGATTAACTCCGGAATGGGCAGTGGAAAGTCCAATATCATGGCCGATCTGCCTTTTGCCCTAAAAGGCTTCCATGGAATCACCATTGTACTAGAAAAGAATCAACATCTTCAAACACAGATACGTAAGTCGTTCAATAAGAGTGCATCGGTTGATAAGATCTGTCTTATTGATATAGACGAGGCTAATGTTGAGTATAAAATCCGTGAAGGGCGATTACGAGGGTCGCGTCCAGTCGTATTCTTGAATAATGTAGGCCACAAATCTGGTAAGCATCTCAAAACAGTAGTCCTTCTTATAAAGCTTCTAAAATCCTTCTCGTCGGTTGATAAGCTGGCACTGATTGATGAGAATGATAACCAATTGACTTCTCTTACCGGTGGTGTTAACTCCAAGTTGGACCACCCTGCTGGTATAATGACCACTGAGTATGCAGGAGTTCTTGGTCAAGATGATTCTCTAAATATATATGACATTCTACGGGAGTATTCTGTTAAATGTATTGGACTTTCTGGAACAATGAACAACATGATCTGCAGCAAGCTGCCATCTCTGGGCTACAATGCGAAAGATATTTGCATTATTAATGTGTACCCAATTAAATCTCTATACGAAAATCTCCAGATTATCCCTATGGATGTCAACAACTTCAGTGCCATTATGCCGTATCTTATCGACGCAGAAAAAATGGAGAATAAGAAGATACTTATTGCAGTTCCAGAAAGGAAGCGTATTCCCGAATTCAAACGTAACTACTCAAAAAATTTAGGACAACCGATTTCTTCAGTGACGATTGATGGAACAAATGAGAAGGAGCGCACGACCGACAAATGGAAGGATGAGTTCAAGAATGCCAAGTATGTCTTTGGAATCAATATTATTACAACCGGCTTTGACCTATCAACGTGGGTAGAGGGTCAAGAGTTTTCTCTGGGGATTCTGTACAGGAGATTATCTGATAAGATATCTCAACCTCTCAGCAAGAATGATGAGCATGTACTACACATGGACACTGCTGCATCCCTAATGCAGCTTCTAGCGAGACTCAGAAAAGGTGGATTATTCTTAATTCCATCCAAGCTTGATGGAAGATCTCTTTATGACAGACTTGTTGAAGTCTTTAACTGTATCAAGAACGGACTGAATGAATATGATTGGCTTGGAGGGGGTGCTGCTATAAGACAGGTTGAGAGATACCATCAAGGTCTACAAATCGCTCTCATTCAAAATATCAGGGAAGGTAATAGACCGATTGTAGATGGCATCTTATCTGATCTTAAGAGCTTGACAGAGCGTGAGTTTGAAATCGAGATGAAGGCTAATCTAGACTCGCGTTCATCTTTGGATCATGTCTTTTGGACAGGTTGGATTGGATGTTTGTGGATGACATATCTTGTAGAACACGAGGCATCCCTTTCTGCTGAAGCTAAGCAAGTTAAAAAGGCACAAATCATTGCGAATCATAGGCGTGGGATTAGCATTAAAGGTGGAGGACTTCGCAGTGAGCGTATTGAAAATGAGATGATTATTGAAGAGGTTAAGAAGCGCGCTAATAATAGATGCGGTCACTGTGGTAGGACATTTTATGAGGGCTATATTCCTCAAATTTGTCACATGAGGCGAAATGATGATGAGGGGGCTGCCACGTTGGAGAACCTGTTTTATGGGCATTCGGGATGTGATGCAACTTTTGATAATGATCGGGAGATCTTATATGATGCATCTAATGGGGTTTGGTTAAGAGGAAATGCTGTGAATTATAATCCTGACCCAAGACAGCTGAGTGAGATGTCAGTTGAGAATCTTATTGATAGGTGGAATTGGGAGAAGGAACAGCAAGGAAAAGGGCATTTATCTCATCTGGAATTTATTGAGTACTTGAAGAATAGTGGTTATATTTATAAGAAGTATGCGTGAAACTTTATGAATCGCAGCCAGAATCCATCTCCTCAATCTCAGCCACCTTATTCGTAATCTCCTCCTTCAAATAATCGTGTCCATCCCACTCCATTTCCTCCTCTTCATTTATATCCTCATCCCAGGCTTCGATCCAGTTTTTATGCGGGTCAAATAAGTCGCCGCCGACCTCAAAGGGGAAATCTTTCCTGAGTTTCAGCCAGATCTTCTTGCGCTTTTCCAGTGTCAGCGAAGCCCATTTCACCTGGTTTTCCTCGCTCAAGAGTCCAATGAAGTCCTCTTCCGTGAATTCGCTATTTACATAGATGAACACGGTCTTGCGATAGCAGACGGTGAATTTAAGAGGCTTGAGTGTATTTTTTGCCTTCAGAATATCCTTCTTTATAGTATCGATCTGAATTTCACTAAGTTCTTCTTCAATGTAAGACCCCCCGCGAACCTTATCAATCCCGTGGTCCGACATAAATTCTTTAGTGATCTTATCTTCTTGAAGAGGTGATCCATTACTAAAGACCAGGTCGAGTAGAACGGGTTTATACTTTCTAGTCCAAGCAGAACCATTCCCATTGAGATGTTCTTCATATGCTTGCGTAACATTATCAGATGAGCCGATATAATACCTCCCACCTTCAAGGCGAAGAACATAGACTTTCTTAGACATTTAGTATTAATACGTCATATTAATACTAATTATTCAACTTTTAGCGTGAAAGCTAGCGCTAAATACTTAATATAGCGCCTCGTGGTAAAATTTATAACCTACTAGTATAATGGCCAGAAATACTATCTCTATGAGATCTCTTATTAAGACCGGATTTGGAATAAGTATTGGTATGTTTCTTGCTCAAATGATTTTTATATTAATTGGCATGGCATTTTTCATACCCGGTTACATAATGTTTAAAAAGGCCTCGGATAAAAATAAGGAAAGTGGATCCCAACTTGGAGGAGTGGTCCTTATGGGCCTAGGTGTGGCTATAATGGGTGGGCTGGGGTTTGGTGTTCTTTTAGATTCTGCAGGAGATATGTTTGAATAACGATCTAGACTAAACCTAGGCTCTTGTGAATCTCATTTTGCCTGCGCGTCTCATAGGAATGAAAGTTATAGTAACCATCATTTGTATGAGAGAAGCCATTGCGTTCATACCAGTCTAGAAGCTCGTCCTTATCAGGCCAAAGGTGAACGGACGATTTATTAGCAAACGCCTTGCTCACAAACCCCTTCAAGATCTTTGAGCCGATTCCGTAGCCCTTGCACTCCGCCGTCAGAGCGATGTAGTCGATGTAGAGGTTAGCGCCATTGCTTGGGTGATAAGAACTGATAATAAAGCCGATGAATTTCGTCCCACTAAGAACCGCAATACTGGAGTCGTCTCGGCCGTCCCAAGATGTAATAAAGTCTGATTCAGGCTTTTCAGGCCATTCTTTTACGAAGAGGTCATACACCTGACTCCTGTACTTCTTAGTAAGACGTACTGTACGAAAATCCATCGAGAGTACCTAAAGCATGCCCTACGCGGAGTATCAATTTTTAATCGTCGATCGAGCGTAAAAATGAACATGCGGCGTGCTGATAAAGTAAGCACACAAAATGTCAGTCAGAGAGCAGTATCACAGTATCATTGAGCAGGCATTAAGGGGAGAACATGCGAATGAATCGCTCTTACAGCCTATTAGGGCAGATCTTGATACGATTCTAGGATGCTTTGATAAGAGTAATAGTCCCACGAAAGCAGTCATTGCTTCGACCATGGCAAAGCTAGTGAATCCTACCTGGGATACGCGGAAACATCAAACTGGCATTGGGGGTATGTTTAGTCTTCGCAGCATCGATCACAGTAATATCTGCCCCTATATGTACCAGAATGGCTACTATCCGACTGCAACCGAGTTTGCATTGACTCGCTCCTTTGAAAAGGCGGAGCTGTATACAAAGACCTACAGTGGCATGATTAGTCCTGCTCCCTGTAAGCCTGCATTCTTGAATATTGTCCATTGCATAAACGAATCCTATAGCGAGCAGCTCTGTCGCGCTATCCTCTGCTACTGCTGCTCCTTCCTGAAGGAGAGAAAGGCCAAGCAGCTTGCACTTAGGTCAGAAACTATTGCAGTCGATGTAGTTCAGATCAGCACTGTAAAGACTCTTCTCCATCGGATCTTCACTTCATCGACTTCTGGTATTTCCATGGTTCCAGTGATTGCCATGTGGACGGCCTGTAATACTGCACAACCCGTGCTATGGCCTGCTTGGTCAATGGTACCTCTTAAGGAGCATACCGCCGCCGATGGCAATTCAAATGCATTTGGTGATGTCGAGGGAACGAAGGGTGATGCCCACTTTCTCGCCTGTGAAGTAAAGCACGGTATCGAGATTGATCCTACTATTACCATGACATTCGAACAGAAGACGCGCGGGATTCCTCTCAGATACATTATCACGACGAAGCCGAGAGCCTGGGAGATTAGCGGAACTGGTTGCAAGATCGGGACCGTGACCGACGCAGTTTGCGATATTCTATTACAGGGATTGGCGCACAATGACAAGATTATGGCGGACTACGTTACTGCACTACATGCAAAAATTCTCGGATATCCCAACATGAGTGTGGTACGCCAGGAGTCGATCAACCGGGTGTTCACAGAAGTCCTTGCCGCTGCAGCTCCTTAATAATCTCCTCGATCACTTTCACACACACACTATTTCCAATCTGTTTATAAGCGACGCCCTTATTTTCATGTTTTTTGAAGCTCGTTTGATACGCCATCAACTTATAGCACTCGTTCAGCGTAAGACGCCGCACAAGCTTCGTAGATTCCTCGTAGATATGATAGCGACCTGAAGTCTCCGATGCTGCTAGCGTAGGATGTGTGCCGTCACTGCTGTAGATACGCATGAGCTGTTTATGGACACGTGAGAGGTGTTCAGTATTCTCTCTAGCACCCACCTTCCGCAGCTCGCCCTTCAAGTATCCGCAGAATTTCAAGCCACTCTTTGCTTGTTTCTTAATATGTTCAGCTGCGAGAATCGTGTATTTCGCGGGGTCAATATAGGCAGCGCCATGGCTAGTTTCAAGAATATCAGACAGCTTACAAGTTGTCGATTTCTTGGAAAGCGCCGTGAAATCGAACTCCTGCGAATTACTTGCGACGATATAGACCCGCTCCCTATTCTGAGGAATGCCGAACTGATGCGGGCTTAATAGTTGATAGGACACCTTGTATCCTCTCGACTTCAGTGAATTGAGAATTGTCTCCAGAACTTCACCCTTGTTAATCTTGGTGAGATGGGCAACATTCTCTAGAAGAATAAGACTGGGTTTCTTACAATCGATTACCTTTAGAATCTCGAAGAAGAGAGTACCTCGAGGATCGTCGAAGGCCTTCTTATCCTTCCACTGCGCAATACTGAACGCCTGGCAGGGGAATCCACCGCAGAGGAGACTGAAGCTCGGAATTGTGGGAATGTCGATCTTCTTGATGTCGCCGAGGGGTTTTAGTTGGTGATTCGCCTCATACGTGGCCCTCGCATTCGGATCAATATCCGATGCCATTACGCATTTCGAGGTGGGAATACAATTCTTGATCGCCTGGTGGAATCCACCAATGCCGGCAAATAAGTCAATGTAGCGCAAGGATTCGGTTGTATGGGGTGCAGCTGCATGAGGTGCATCAGCATCAGCTACAGCAGTAACTAGTACGTTCGTTGGTTGAGCAAGAAGTTCAACAAGTTCTGTCTTCTTCTTTCCACTATATCCTCTTATACCTTTTTCCTTGCATAGTCCAATAAGTTCTTTTATAGATTTGCTAGAATAGTCCATAGTGTATAGGTCTATTTCGCACTATTAAACTGTCAATTTTATAAAATTGACACACCAGTCCATTCATAATCTAGGTATAAATGATTCCTGCAGGGGCGGTTCTTACTGAAGTTACTCAGACCACTGAGAAGAAATACAGAATGCCTTTGCCTATGCATCCTCCCCTGCAGAAATCATCTTCCCTGCGCAATGTCTTTTCGTCCGCTAACCTTCCACTGAAGGCGCCGAATCTTCATAACGTGCAGCCCATTCGCCATGATCTAGCTGTATCAAATGAGACACAGACAATTATTGAATCTTGCGACCTGAACGGACCATTTGCAACAGGTGGAATCTGCGCATTTCCTCTGACCACCCATCAGTACGCTGGTCTTCAAACAGAGGTTGGAAAAAAGCTTACGCTCTTCAATTACACATCGAGGGTTCGATGGGAAGTCGAACTTCTAGAACTCTATAGTCCTGAGAAATGGTCAATTCTTATGAGCTACAAGTCTATGGACCACTTTACGGTTCTTGAGGACTATATTACACGTGGCTGCAAGATCCGCTTCACGAAGCGCATCCTTTAGTTTAGCTAAATAAGTCCGTGACTGGCGACTCTTGCTGCACAGGTAACTCGGCTGCTTCAACAGGCAACGTCGAATACAACTCTGTCTTGAATACTAGGCGGCGACCAGATAGGACTTGCTTGCACTCATGTGACAGATCTGCGTGGAAGGCGATGAAGGTCCAGACCTTATTCGCACTACTGTCGAACTTAAATCGCCCACCGTCCAAGACAAGTTCCCCCCCGATATGCTCTAGGGAACCGATGGCAGGCGGAAAGATCAGGAGTGTCGCGCAATGCGTCTTTTTGCGCCTCTTATCACGGTGTTCACTGAAGAATCCTCCTGTTAGATATTCAAGAACCTGATATTTTTGAAATCGCTGCCAGTATATCTTGCCGTCTGAAACTAGTTTTTTGAGTTGGGCTTCAATTACTTCCCGATCCAAGTACGGAAAGTCGATCATACTCGTATAAGTCGTAGAGATACGAAAGCTGTGATTAACCATATTCACACTATCAGATTGCATAATTCTAGTATCCTCGCCTGTACCAGATACAAGAAGCTCTAGAATACTCCCGTATTTCCTTGGACCACGTCTATTAAGAGTGAGCAGGCACTCTGCTTCGGGGAAACTAAATGTTACAATCGATTCCATTGAAGGCTGTTTAGCTAGGTATAGGGTTCATTTTTTTACATGTCTAATAAAATTGATCGAGTCAAATAAAATAATGGACCCATCCAATATGCGCATTCTATTCGTAGATACAGAGACCACCGGTCTCCCTAAATATAGAAACGCGAATGCACTGCAATCTCCCGATATCTGGCCAGATATCGTATCTGTCGCCTGGGTCGTCTATGAGGACGGCACTCTCGTTTCGTCGAAATACGCTCTGATCAAGCCGCAAGGTTGGACGATTCCCGCAGACTCCATTAAGATCCATGGAATCACGCAGTCACACGCCGAGGAGAACGGTCGCGATTTGCTTACGGTACTCAGGGAGCTGTCGTCGGATCTCGAGCAGGCTGATGCGGCGGTGGCCCACAATATGGAGTTCGACAAGAATGTCTTATTCAACTCTTATAAGTGGCGTCTTGATATGAATCCGCTGCACTTCTGGCCGGCGCAGGAAATCTGCACAATGATCAAGTCGGAGCCTG
>Ga0114958_10003596_pt1 | contig 11006 bp, 6 predicted proteins | sample C_130208_EF_Meta_FD_89577 | JGI IMG/M metagenome (GOLD analysis project Ga0114958, IMG submission 89577) | Freshwater microbial communities from Lake Croche, Canada to study carbon cycling - C_130208_EF_MetaG | ecosystem: Environmental > Aquatic > Freshwater > Lake | place: Lake Croche, Canada... | reverse complement strand
TCGCGTGGATGAGCGATTCCTGGTTCTCGATCGGAAGATACTCGAACACCTCGGCAGCCGTCTCGGTATGGAGCAGTCGGAAAAGAACCGCCTGCTCCTCCGGCGCGAGTGCCTTGAGTGCCTCCGCGAAGTCGACGGGCAGCAAGGACTCCAGTTCCTGCTTCAAACCGGGAAAATCCCCGCGCCGGAGAAGTTCCACCAAGATTTGTTGCAGGTTCGCCGAGTCCATGGCCGCGTCTCGCTTACGCCCATCCCAGGGCCCGGGCAAGCGCAATGGAACGAGCCGCTGGTTTATGGCGCAAGTGCCACACGCAGCCGCAGGAACTTCTTCAGATCATTGGTGGAAATGGCAACCGATGCCTTGACCAGTTGGTCACCCACATTGTCTTCAAGGATGGCTTCGGACACCCCGCTGGTGGACCAGGAACCTGCCGCGAGCGTGCTCGACCACTCGACCCCTGCGCTTAGTCCGCTCGTGCCCTTCTTGCGCCGATAGGTCAGACTGAGGGTGGTGGAGTCCTTCGTCACGTTCAGCACGCCTCTGGAATCCGCGAGTCCGGGGTTCAATCCGAGGTAATACTCGATGACGTTGGCCAGGCCATCCTTATCCGGATCAGCTGCAGCGGCAGAATCGGAAAGCGTGGTGTAGGGTGCCACCCACGCGCTGTAGCCGGTCGCGGCGGTGACCGTCAGGGTAAAGGTCTGACTGACCACTTCGCTGGCCGTGTTGTAGCGCTCGACGATGACCGTGAAGGTTCCGCTGGCAGACCCGCTGATCGTTCCGGAAATGAGTCCGGTGGTGGGATTCAGCGTGAGCCCCGCCGGAAGCGTGCTGCCAGTGGCGAGACGGAAGAGCGCCGGGCCGCCAGCGGTGCCGGCTTCCAAACTGGCGATCCAGGCAGCATTCGCAGTCGAATTGCCAGTCGCTGGAGTCACGCCATTCAACGAAAGCTCGTTGTCGGTCACGGTCACGGTCGCCGTTCCCTGAGTGTAGCCGGATGCGGTGGCATTGACGACCACACTCTGGCTGCCATCGGAATCCAGATCATCGACCGCCGCCACGGCGAAAGTTGCCGTCGTCTGATTCGCGAGAACCGTCACCGTCGCCGGCACCGTGAGTTCGGTCAGGTCGAGCGAGGTCAGGGAGACGGTGAGATTCGAGGTCGGAGCCGGGCTCACGGTGACTGTCCCGGTGGCGGCATTGGCTCCAGCGTTCTCGGCAAACGTGGATGGGGAGATGGCGAGGGTAACAGTATTGTTCACCAGTGCCGTGATCGAGAGCTTGTCGAGTTGGATGTTGCCTGCGGTTTTGGTCGAGTACTTGAATCGCAGGAAACGGGTCGTGACATTCGGCGTATCGGCGTAAGCGGTGTCGACATTGTCCTTATCGGTTACAGTCCTAAGTGTGGTGTAGGTTGTGCCATCAGGTGATTGCTCCAGCAGGAAGGTTCCCGCAGTGGCAGAGCCCGATGCGGGATTCCCCTTTAAACGATAACTCACCGAGCCAGCAGAGGCTCCGAACTCGGCTACCAAAATATCACCGCTTGTATCGAACTTGGCGGAACCTCCCGTGGTATCCGTGCCGAGATTCGTGGTGTAATCCGCTCCCAAGCCGGTATCGGTGAGGCCTGTTGGCAAGCCACTGGCCCAAGGTCCCGAGCAGTTCAGTGGCAGAGCACCAGGCACACGAGTAGTCCTGAAACTTCTCGCCACCAGGCTTGAAGTAACCCTCCAGTTCGCCGCCACATCGGCACCGGCATCGGTGTCACCGGCGTAGTAGGCGGATTTTCCTGAGCCGACGGCTCCGATGTTGAAGGTGGCGGTCGTGTTGCTGCCGTATCCGATCTGGGCGATGACCGTGTCCGCCGCATTGGTCAGGAAAATGGCGCTGCCGCTGTTTCCGAGTGATGGCCAGGTGCCGTTGAAGTAGGTCGCATTCGAACTGGATATCACCATCTTGTGATCCGCCGCATCCGTATCTTCGGCGGGGAGCAGGGTATCCTTGGAAGCCCCATTGTAAACGACGAGGCGGGTGCCCGATGGGATGCCCTGCCAGACCGAAGTGCTCGCGAAGGTCACCGTCGCCCCCGATGCGTTCTTGAATTTCCATCCGCGCAGGTCGGCGGTCCGGAGCACGAGGAACTCGATCCACTCCGCCGTGCCGCCAGTCGGCCCTTGGCTGAACTCGTTGATGATAGCATCCCGCGACAAGCCGCCGCCACCTGACCGCAAAACGAGACCGCTCTGGTAAGTGTAACTGTTTCCAGCCGCAATCGAGGTCGTCGGACGATCCACCAGATTGACGCCGTTGGTGAAGAAGACCGCACCCGAGACAATGCCGTCGGAAGGCGTCAGCTTGCAGCGCCAAACCAGTCCGGAGCGCAAGGAATCCGCAGGCAGGAATCCCTGTGAAAGACCTGACACATCGGAAAAGGAAACTCCGTCCGCGCTCGACTGCCATTGGTAGGAAACCGTCGGCGTCGTGCCGTCGGGATCCGTCGCCACCACTCCGGAAACAGTCAGCACGGTGTCGTCATACGCTGGAGAGGAGCCGATGACAGCGGCCGTGATGACCGGCGGAGAATTTACAAGCGTGAGGTTCACCGTGGAGGAATCCGCAGTCGCGCCCTCGCTATCCGTCGCCCGGGCGACTAGGGCATGCGCGCCGAGAGCGGGCGTGAGCGTGAAGCCATAGGGCGAGGTGATGTCCGTTGCGATCACGCTGCCGTTGTCGAGTAGCTGGACCTGCGTGACCGTCCCCGCACCACCACCCGTGACGGTATCGGTGGCGTTGACCGAGACATTCACGGTTGCGCCGGGGCTATACACGGTGCCGTCTGCAGGAGAAGTGATCTGGACCACTGGTGGAGGATTCACCGGAGTCGCATTGGTGCCATAGACCGTCAACGTGGCCAGCGACAAGGTGCCGGCCGTCGTATTGGTGTTGCTGCCATCGGCGATCTTCAGTGTCCAGTTTCCTGCCGAGTTCTCGCCCCAGCTGCGAGTGGACATGAAGGTCCAGTCGGTGAAGTGGCTGTTGGGGTCGGTATGGACCTCCGAGAGCTTGCTGACCATGCCGGTGGGCGAAGTAAGGGTGATGGCGAGATCCCCGCTGGAGGGATGGCTGATGTTCACACGGACCGTGACCTGCTCAACTCGGAGGTTGCTTGATGAGAGATCGAAGGTGCGGGTGATGCCAGTCGCGTTGTTGTTCGGGATCGAAACACTCAGGCCAGTCTGGCTGCTGACGACGGGCGTCGCGGTCGCAGGGAGATTGGTCCAGGTGGAGGCCAGTGCGACGGCGGCGGCAGTGTCGACAAGACCGGCACCGTAGTCATGGTGAAAATGGAAACCCGCGCTGTTGTTCGCCCAGCCGCTGTTGGTGGGGTTCACCTTTTTCGCGCTGCGAATGAAGATCTCCTGAACATCGCGCCAGCCGAGGGTGGGCTTGCTTTGAAGGAGGTCGGCGACGATCCCCGCCATTGTCGGGGTCGCCGACGAAGTGCCGCCGAAGGTCTGGGTGTAGTTCGCGTCGGAAATTTCTCCAGAGGTCGAGCCGGTGTTGTAGCCATTGGTTCCCGATCGATCGACGGTGGTGATGCCCAGCGAGGGTATGTCACCGCTTGACGGAGCCACGACGATCAGGTTCGCACCGGGTTCGCTGTAGTAGGCCCGGCGGTTCTGGCTATCATAGGCACCGATCGCCATCGTGTAGATCGAGTTCGCGTAGCCGTCGTAGTTCGAGTTGTCACCCACGTCGCCGCCGTTTCCACCGGCCCAGAGGAAGATGGTTCCGAGCCCGCCACGGCCATTGGTGGTGGCGTCCGCGAAGGCGGCCTTGGCAAGAGTGCCCGGACCTTCGACGGTTTGACCGTCATCGGCCGGTCCCCAGCTGTTGCTCTTCACCTGGATGATGTCCTTCAAGTAGCTCATTGCCTCGGCTTCCTGGGCATCGGTGGCGGCCGCGGAAATCAAGCGCATGCCCACCAGGGTGGCCTCGGGAGCCGTGCCGGAAACGCCGAGGGAATTGTTACCGCGTGCCGCCGCATTTCCCGCACAGGCGGTGCCGTGATCGTCTCCTGTGCCGGGATTCGGATCGGCGTCGTTGCCATTCCAGTCCTTGTCGTTGACCGTGTCCACGTTGGCGGCGAGATCGGGATGCGCGGTCTGGAGGCCGTCATCGACGATGCCGATGCGGATGCCGTTGCCCCGCCAGGTGTTCGCGGAAAGCGAGGCGGCGGGATAGTTCCAGACCGACTCGATGTTCACGTCGGTTCCCGTGAGCGCCCCAGTCTGGTTGTTGAACTTCAGATGCCACTGGTTGTTGATAAGGGTGTCGTTCGGCATTGCCCGCTTTGTCTGCTCACGGGCGAGAAGGACATCGGCGGAGGCGACGTTTGCCAGCGTGCGCCAGACATCAAGGCCCGCCAGGGCGGCCAGTGGTGAGGAAGCGGAGAGGACGATGTGGTGCGGCGAAGCTTCGGGCCGCGATTCGACGGGGAGTTTCAACGCGCCCGGCAAGGCATCGCGATCGACTCCTTGGGCGGCCTCAACAAGCAAGCTCGACGTCACCAAGCGGAAATTATTCGGGGTCTTTTCCTCATCCGCAGGGTAAACCACTGGCAGCACCTTGCCTTCGGAAGCCAGTTCGGCGATGCGATTGGCGTAGGTCGCGCGGGTCGCAGCCGGAACGAGTTGCTTGCGGTGATCCATCCCCTCGGCATCGCGGATCACGACTTCGTCCAGTGCGAGCTGGAATTCCTTTTTCCGACCGCCATCCGAAAGGCTCCAGCGCTGCTCCGGAAGATCGACCAAAGCCTCACCCGCCACACCTGCAATGATTTCCGAAGCCGGGGCAGTCCCATTTCCGGTGAGAGTCCCAGCTTTGACTGTCTGACTTTCTTCAGCCTGTGGCACTGCTTGCCTCGACATGAAGAAGACGGTCAAAATCATCCCCAAAATCAGGGACAAAGCGACAAATCGGCGCAGGTTGGGTGAGTGGAGGCGTCTCATGGATTGTAAATGAAAGCAGATTTTCTACCCAATCGGGAAAAAGCAGCAACGAAATTACGGTGGCGAATTAATCACCGTAGAATCAGGCGCATTTTTTCAGTAAACCGTTCACCAGAGTCCGAATTTCCCGTAGGCCATGATGTAGAGACCCATCAGGAAATTGGCGGTGGCATGCATGACGACGCAGGATCCGAGGCTCTTCGATTTCACACAGAGCAAGTAGGTTAGCGACCCGTAGACCAGCGCAGCAGGACGATCCAAAGCTCCGTGCGCCGCGATGAACAGGCCGGTAACAATCAGATACGAGCGCCAGGCCGGCCGACCAAACGGCTGCATCCACCACTCCCCTTCCCAATCCATCACAAAGCGCATGAGAAAGCCTCGCCAGAAAACCTCCTCCACCAGGGCCACCACCACCGACGCCCGGAAGAAGCGCAGGATGACCGCCGACCACCATGCGACCGGCGATTGAAAAATCCCGGGATCAAAGCCCTCGGTTCTCGCCGCCACACCCAGGAAACCCAGCCAGCCTCCGGGGTCCTTCGACAGCCCGAGATGATCATAGAGCGTCGTCGGCAGTAGCCAGATCCCGATACCAACCGCTCCAAAAACGACTCCCGTGAGCGATCCTTTCCACGACCAACGGAAGTCGTAGTAGTTCCAGTCACGCAGCACGAACGCGAAGGTCACCAGCGACTGCACCGGATAAAGCCATTGCTCGGGCGCACGCCGCCACCAGGGAGCATCCGGATGCTTCCACGTGATCCACGATCCTGCGAACTGAAGAAGCAGCAGGAACGCCATGAAGACGATAAACGGCAGCACATACGCCCGCGTGAACGATCTGACTTCGGCGTCGTTCTGCGGGGCCGCTTTCATGGGTCTGTTAGAGATTTCCAACGAAGCGCTCCATCTTGTCCATCGCCAGCTTCAAATCATCAAAGCCGGTCGCATAACAGCAGCGGAGAAACCCCTCCCCGCTCGGGCCGAAGGCACTTCCGGGAACCGCTGCAACGTTTTCCGCCGCGAGAAGACCCATGGCAAAATCCTTGCTGGATTTACCTGTGGCACGGATGTCAGGGAAGACATAGAACGCGCCACCAGGCAGGTGACAGGACAGGCCGAACTCGTTGAGGCGCTTCACCAGGAAATCCCGACGCTGATGATAACTGTCACGCATCGCGATCATCGATGGCGTGCCGTTCTCCAAGGCTTCGAGTGCGGCGTTCTGACTCGTGATCGGGGCGCAAAGCATCGAATACTGGTGGATCTTCATCATCGCCTCGATGATCGGCTGGGGCGCACACGCATAACCGAGGCGGAAGCCGGTCATCGCGAAGGCTTTAGAGAAGCCGTGGAGAAGGATCGTGCGCTCCTTCATGCCGGGCAGCGAGGCGATCGAGACGTGCTTCACTCCATCGTAACGCAGCTCGCTGTAGATCTCGTCGGTGAGGACAATCAGGTCATGCTCGATGCAGAGCCTGGCGATGCCTTCGAGGTCCTCGTTCGAGGCGACGGCACCCGTCGGATTGGTCGGGAAATTCAGCATCAGCACCCGGCTGCGCGGCGTGATCGCGGCAGCGAGTCTTTCCGGCTTCAGCGAGAATCCGTCGTCCTTGCTGGTCTCGACCGCCACCGCTTTACCATACGCCATGACGATGCTCGGGCAGTAAGAAACGTAGCAAGGCTCGTGGTAAATCACCTCATCTCCGGGATTGAGCAGGGCCCGCAGCGCGATGTCGATCGCTTCGGATACACCCACGGTGACGAGCACCTCCTTGGACGCCTCATAGTCCACCTCGAAGAATGAGGCCACATACCTGGCGATCGCCTTGCGCAGCGATAGTAGGCCGAGGTTTGAGGTGTAGGTCGTCTGGCCTTTCTCAAGCGAGTAGATCGCGGCCTCGCGGATGTGCCAGGGAGTCACGAAATCCGGCTCGCCGACACCGAGGGAGATGACGCCCTCACGGCCTTGCACGAGTTCGAAGAAATCGCGGATGCCGGAGCGCGGGATACCAGCAACGTGGTGGGCGATTTTGGAAGTATAGTCCATGTGGAAAAGGGGTGGATGGATGGTGATTCGTCCGAGGGGCCGATCGTTTCAGGACCAGCCCTCCGCGTTCAGCCATTATCATGTCATGGCGAGACGGCGAGCCGCTCGCTGGCGGTTTCACGCTCAAAGATGAAGCCGTTTTCCTTGTAGGTCTTCAGGCGGAAATGCGTGGCCGTGGAGAGCACGCCGTCGAGTGTGCTGAGCTTTTCAGACACGAAGCGTGCGACCTCGCGAAGGTCGCCGCCTTCCACAACGACCATCAGGTCATAGCCTCCACTGGCAAGGTAGCAGCTCGTCACCTGATCAAAGCGGGCGATCCGCAGGGCAAGCCGGTCGAACCCGCCGCCACGTTCCGGAGTGACCTTCACCTCGATGAAGGCAGCCACGGCATCCGCGTCCGCCTTTTCGGGATCGACCACGGCCTGGTAACCGAGGATGGTGCCATCTTTTTCCCAAGCGGTGATTCGGTCCGTGACCTGATCCGCGGAGAGGGACAAAAGGGCCGCGAGCTCGTCATGGGCATAGCGGGCCTTGGTGCGGAGAAGTTGAAGGAGTGGATCGGTGGACATATGACGGTTGGTGGCGGCTGGTGGATGTCGGGTGAAGAGGACGAGATGATAAACTAACTGAAATTACCTTCGCTGCTGCTGCCGATCATTCACATGGCTCATGAAATCAATCTCCGAAGCTGATGCCCACAGCACGGGCAGCCTGGACAAGTTCGCTGTCATTCTCAACGAGGCGGAGTTCATTGACCGCCTCCTCGATCGGGACCGAATCAACATGGTAGGACTGGTAGCTGACCATGCGGCCGAAACGTCCTTCCGCAGCGAGTTTCACCGCCATCACGCCGAAACGCATGCCGAGGATGCGGTCGAGAGAGGTCGGAGCCCCGCCACGCTGGAGGTGACCAAGGGTGCAGGATCGGGTTTCCTTACCGGTGAGCTGCTGGAGACGGCTGGCGACAACCTCGCCGACTCCCCCGAGACGGACTTCGCCGCCCTCGTTCCCCGCCACCGTGACGATATCCCCTTGCGGCAAGGTGGCGCCTTCGGCAACGACCACCAACGAGCTGTGGTGGCCGTCGGCATCCCGTTCCTTGATGTGCTGCGCGACCTTTTCGAAGCTGAATGGAATTTCCGGAATGAGGATCACGCTGGCACCACCCGCGATGCCACCCCACAGAGCGATCCAACCGGCGTGACGACCCATGACTTCCAACACCATCACCCGCTTGTGGCTTTCCGCCGTGGTGTGGAGGCGGTCGAGTCCATCGACCACGGAGTTGACCGCGCTGTCGAAGCCGAAGGTCATGGCCGTGGCGCGAAGGTCGTTGTCGATGGTTTTCGGCACGCCAATGATCGGCCAGCCTTCACGATAAAGCTGAAGTCCAGTGGTCAGGGAGCCATCGCCACCAACGATGATCAGCGCTTTCACATCGAGCTGCTCCATCGTCCGCTTGGCCTTGGCCACGATATCGACCGGCACTTCGGCGATGTCGCCTTTGCCGACCTTGGCGGCGAAGTGGCCCTTGTTGGTGGTACCCAGAATGGTGCCGCCTAGTTTCAGGATTCCCACCGTATCCTTAGGCCTGAGAACGGTGAAATCTCCCGGCGGAAGAAGCCCTTCAAAGCCGTCGCGGAATCCGATCACTTCCCAACCAAGTTGATCCGCCGCACCCACGACGCCGTGGATCACCGCATTGAGTCCGGGACAATCGCCGCCGCTGTTGAGAATTCCGATACGCATGTCGAGTGTGGGACTGGGTGTTGTTCGGCTTGTTTGAAATGAATCAGGAGGCCAGATCAGCGGGGATCCTCCACCTTGATGAATTCACGTTTGGGATCCTCCACCGGTGCCCCGGAGGCAAGCCAGGGGTCATAGATCCCCCAACCCTGCGAAAGCAACGAGCGGGCGCGGCCGAAACGATCGGGGTTGTTCAGCACCACGGCGATGATCCGCCGCGGAGTCACACCCTTGCTGCCGTCCGGCTTCTTGCGGACCAATGGATCACGCTCCATGCAAACAGAAACACAGGGTCCCGCTGCATTGGTCGTGCCGGTCTTCACCCCGAGTATCCCCTCTTGTCCAATCAACTCATTCGTAGTCATCACCGTGTAACTGCGAGTGCCGACAGCACCAATCACCGTCACCTTCCGATCTTTTTGACGAACGATGAAGGAAAATGCATTGCGCCGCATGGCATAGACCGAGATCCGCGCGACGTCGGCCGCCGTGGAATAGCCCTGCGCCCCAGGCAGCTCAAGGCCATGAGGGTTCACATAACGCGTCGAGTTCATGCCCAATGCCTTCGCGAGCTTGTTCATCTCGGCAACAAAGGCCCCCACCGGATCTCCACTCCCTCCCCGACGGGACAGGAAATCACGACCCACATGGTCAGCCAGTGCCTGGGCCGCCAGGTTGTCGGAGCCAAGCAAGGCCGAATAGAGGGCATCACGCAGACTGATCCGGTCTCCCGGTTGGAGCTTCATCGGATTCGGCCCGCCGATCTGGCTGATCGACTCCGGCACGGTCAGCATCGCCGTCCCCAGATCGGTCTGGGTGGCATTCGCCCAATCGACGACGATCGAACCGGTCGCGATCTTGGTCAAACTGGCGATCGGACGCTTGGTGGTGGCGTTCGAGGCGATCAGGACCTTCCCAGACCATGCCTCCAGAACCATAACGCTCTCAGGGGCCTGAGCCCCAACAGATGGCGGGATCAGCGAGAGAAGGAGGAAAAACAGCCCGGTTGAAAATTGATGACTCATGAAACCGGCGCGAACTTACCGCCCGAATCCCGCGACTCAATACCAAACCCGCCGAACCTGCCTTAATGCCTTGCCAAACCCCTTTTTAGCCGTAGTTTCCGCCCGCAGCAGGAAATTTCCCATCAACCCGGATGTTCGCCGCCGTTCCAGTGCCACTCTCACGGCACCCCCGCATGCGGGGTCACAGGGGATCGCCGCAGCTTCGGAAACCGGAAGCTCCCTGCTCCCGAGCGGCGGCGCAAGTCGGCCGACACGGATCCCAGCGAACGCCCACCCTGTCTTGCAGCGGCTGTTCGCCCCGGCACCAAAAAGCCGTAAAATCCATGTCGCGCCGGAATAGTCCGCACCCGCGGGGCTTCCAAGCTCACCGCGCCGGTCCGCCCGCAACACCCCGACCCATGCGATACCATGTCGAACGCAGCACCAGACTCCCGCAATCCGGGACAAAAACGTCGCCGCCGCAACCGCGGCGGCCAAAACCGTAGCCAAGAACACAACCCCAACGGCCGTCCACAAGGTCAGGGCCAACAAGGCCCGAACCGCCAAGGCTCCAACTACCAGGACCGTGGCCCACGCGAACGCCGCCAACCCCAACCGGTCAAACTGACCTTCTGGCAAAAGCTCCTCAGGGCCATCGGCCTCTACAAGGAACCCGTCCGCCCACCACGCCCACCACGCCCAGAACGTCCTGATCGCCCGGAACGCGGCGAACGAAATGATCGTGGAACCCGCGAGCCGCGTGAACCCCGGGAGCCCAGGGCCGATCGTCCAGTCAAGGCCAACATCCGCATCGCACGCAGCGACTCCCCTCGCCGCGAATTCGAGCGTGGCCCTGTCGAGTCCCCGCGCCTCTATGTTGGCAACTTGTCCTATGATGTCAGCGAAAGCGACCTCGGTGATCTCTTCAAGGGCATCGGCGGTGTCCGCAACGTCGAGATCGTTTACAACCGCAACACCCACCGCTCGAAGGGCTACGCCTTCGTGGAAATGCTCCACTTTGACGACGCCAAGCGCGCAGTCGAGGTCTTTCACGACCAACCCTTCATGGGCCGGAAAATGAACGTCTCCGGCGCCAAGTCGAAGGGCCAGGACGAGCGTGAGGAACAGGAAGATCGCGAAGAAAGCAAGCCGAAGCCCGTCGTCGTCGCTGCCGTGCCAGCCGTCGCCGT
>Ga0114958_10003594_pt1 | contig 11008 bp, 15 predicted proteins | sample C_130208_EF_Meta_FD_89577 | JGI IMG/M metagenome (GOLD analysis project Ga0114958, IMG submission 89577) | Freshwater microbial communities from Lake Croche, Canada to study carbon cycling - C_130208_EF_MetaG | ecosystem: Environmental > Aquatic > Freshwater > Lake | place: Lake Croche, Canada... | reverse complement strand
TTTGTTCCTGTCAAACATTTGCCACCCTTACAAGAAACTAATTAGATTGGGACTGTATTCACGGGAACAGCGTTAGGTTGGATATTCATTTCTTTTTTAGCCTGGTCCATAGCTGCTCTAACATTTTCAAGCGTAGGCTCTGTGATTGATTGTTGCTTAAGAATTGTGGCGACACGCATTTTGAGTTTGCTAAGTTGAAACTCATTTGCTTTCGGATTCTCATTTTTCATGATCATCCCCACCTTTTCTTGCAGATTATTCCAGATCTGCTCTTGTGTTAATTCTCCTGCAGGAGCCCACGCTGTTCCATCAATCAAATCAAATAGATTCTCAACTACATCTGTCGGGACCTTGAAAAAATCTCTGTCAGGATTCGGTCTTTCACCCATCTTTCCAACTAACTTATGCAGTGTAACCAATTTTCCTTCTAAGATAGGAACCTGCTTTGCCTTCTCTACCTTGAATGGATAGAGCAAACCTTCGGTATAAAGTTCAGCCGCTCTTTCAGTTGGAGTCTTTGCGGATGCTCCAATCAAGACAAAATCTTGATAAAGAGGATTGGATAATACAAAAATATAACCTGACATTATATTATTTACTTAGATTTATTGTTTTAGGCTCTAGTTTTCCTTGTATGCATTTTTGATTTTCTTGCTCTAGTTCTCTTCCGTCTAAGAAAAGTGAATGCATTTCTTAAAAGATCTCCTGTTACCATTTCCTGTCTAAACATATGGTGATTACTAACAACAAAAAATGTATCTTTTCCTTCTGCATCAAGACTATATGGATTGCTTTCAAATGACCACTTTTGCGGATTTACGAACTGTGGAGTATCATCCCAGCATCCAAGGTCCCTGTTATCAGTTAGTTCTTGTAACATGTTATTCAGTATTAAATTACCCTTATTGTCCCGCATAAATATTGGAATATCACGACATCTACAAACTATCGGCATACTGGATTTTCCCTTGGGTCCCTGCACAGTTAGTGATTCTGGTGGAACAAATAATGGATCACTCCATGAAAAATAAGAATCTGTGTATCTTTTCTGGAAAGGACCATACTGTTTACTCGGATTCAAGCCTGGAATTTGAAGCGGCATTAGGATTCCAGGCTGATCTGTTGAAATTGGATCATCTACTTCTTGCGTTCGCAAATAACTTGTTACCCAACGGGGATTTGCTCTGTGTTCTTGCGCTGACTTTTTAATATTAAAACTGGCTAAACCTGTTGTGGGCTTATTTCCCATCTGCTTTGTATGAAGATTATCTTTACTTTTATTAGGGATGCAACCTGTTAAGGCAGAAAATCTTGTAAAAGATAAATTTTATAGTATCTTACATCGTAAAGATTCTACAAAAGATTTAGGCGGATTTTTTATTGGTCGGAGACCAGATTTAACTTTTTCAAATGGCGGAAAATATGAATTTAGTATTCCTACAAATTCGTTGAAAGATTATTTATTCTTTACAGACTTTTCTGCTAGAAAACTTGTTGATCTATTAGGCATTAATCTTGGAACATATAATAATCGTTATCCTGCTAGATTAAATCATGGTTTTTCAAAAACTAAGAATTTTAGACAAAAGAGACGTAAGACTAGGAAACTTTAGTGTTTATTCTTACGGGTCTTTCGCTTTTCTCCAGCATGCACATTATGTTGATTTATTATTCCATTAACAACATGATTTGTAGGAGCATGTCCAAATTTTTGTGTAAATAATTCATTAAATTTTGATTTTTTTTGCGACTTAGGAAGTTTATTTAAACCTCCTTTTAAAATATTTTCACTACCCTTTCTTACCTTTTCTTTTTCTTGTATTTTAGATTCAACATCAATCATTACTTCTTCCAATAAATTATTTACAATTGATTCTGCAGTTTCATTTTCTTCCAAATCTATTTTTCCAGTGGCAATTGATTTTTTAACTTCTTCTTCTAAATATTTTCTTGCTCCCTCTTTTGCTGCATTTTTATTTTTTGGATGATTATTTTCATTATAATGACCTAAAACTAAAAATTCAAGCCCTGCTGTTCTTAGTAAACGGTATTCTTCTCTTTTTCTTTTTGAAAGCGGAAGAATTTCTGGTTCTAATGCTTCTAATTTTTGTATTTCAGTTTGAGAAAGACGTTTACCCTTTCCGCCTCCATTTATATTTCTTATTGCAACTTGTTTACCTGCATTCAATGCTCCACCTTTGCCTGTCTCTTGATTAAAATGTGGTGCATTTTCAGGATCAAATTGTTGTGCAAATGCTTCAGGTGCAAATCCAAAATGCTTTGGCTTAGGAGCAGGAGGTGCAGGAGGTGCAGGAGGAGGTAGAACTGCTATTCCCAATTTAATTTTTGTTTTATTAACAAGTACTTGTAACGCTTCTTTAGTTGTTTTGTCTAAATCAATTACGAACCAGGGTCTATTTGTTAAAGTTTTATACTCCTCAAATAATGCAACTTTTTGGTCCATCTACTTTAGCATCTCTTTTTACCGCATAAGTTTTCTTGTTCTTGATCTTTTTTTAGGATCCAATAAATTACCCCATTGATTTTCATCTTTTAAAATGCTATTCATAATATTTTTTGATAATTTTCGTGCTAAAATTGCATCCGATAAATAATCTAAGGCAACTTTGCCTTTCTTATCTTGTACTCTTTTATCCACTTTTACCTCATTCACTAAATAATTTATTAATTCATAATTTCCTTTCTCCGCTGCACGCATTAAAGGAGTTGTTCCATCATTGAAAATAATTCTCTTATCTTATTCTGTTCTTATAAGACTTTTGACTTTGCTTATGTTGCCAGAATTAATTGCTGTTCTGAGATTTTTTCTTGTTTGATTCATCTACTTTATAAATTTATATTTTAACAAGAAATTTGATGCCTTCTTAATAAGATATATTAAGATATGCAACAAACTCTAGATGCTTTCTTTAGAATTGAACCAAAGACAAGAAAAATTAAAAAAGAGAAATCCAAAGTTTTGGTAAGTGCCGGGGCAAAGGAATCTCTAGAGCCCCTCTTTATTCGGGATGTGCCAGATGACCCACGATACCACAAACAATTAGATGAAGAATATGAATTAATTGATAAAAATCATTTTACTCCAGTTTTCTTGCAGGTCCGTACTGTTCTTGAAATTGTGAAAACTCTTGGTTCCACAAACCCAATACCACATATTATCCGCGGCTCCGCCGGTTCATCCCTCGTAACTTATTTGCTAGGAATCACGCATGTTGATCCCATTCTCAACAAGATTGAATTAGCGCGTTTTATGAATGAGAAGCGAAAGGATATGCCCGATATTGATATTGATGTGCCTTATAATCGGCGGGAAGAAATCTACGGACTTATTGCTGAGCGTTTTCCCAAACAAGTTGGTCGTGTCTCAAATTATAATTTATGGACTGAGAAAGTTAATACGAGACAGACAATCAAGGATATCTTGAAGGAACATAATAAACCAATTCCTAGAGCAGTAAACAAAAAAGGCGCGAAGCCTGAAAAATTCTTAACCGCTGATGAACTCAAAGAGTTTACGGTCAAGAAATCAGAAAGACAAGGAACACTCAAGAATTATACTAAACATTGTGGAGGAATTGTTATCTTTGAAAATGAAGGTGAAGTTCCCGAAGAGTTACGTCTCAAAGAAATAGAGGCTGATGGAGTTCCGCTCTTCCAGATTAATCTAAATAAAGATGACACCGAAGATTGCGGATTTATTAAAATAGATTTACTCAGCAATCGTGGTCTAGCACAACTTGCAGATATTTGCTCAGATCGTCCCTTAATTTCATATCCCAGCAGAGATGCTGCAACTGAACGAATCTTTGCTAGAGGCTGGAATATTGGTATCACATTAGGTGAAAGTCGCGGAATGCGAAAACTCTTTATGGATATGAAACCAGAAGGTGTCTCCGATATTGCTGTTGCTCTAGCATTAATAAGACCAGCGGCTGCTGCTGAAGGACGCAAACAACAATTCTTAGATAAATGGCGACTGCTAGAAGGTAGACAGACTCCCTTAACAAGACCTATTGTCTATGATGATGATGCAATTCATAAAATCCGCTATATTCTAGGATGTGATTCAGCAGATGCTGACTGTTGGAGAAAAGCATTTGCAAAAGGAAATCCAAAGAAACGGGTAGAATTCAGAAAATTAATGGTGATCCGAGGTTTCGAGCAGTCAGTTATTGATCAAGTTGTAGATGATCTGAATCAACTTGTCTATTATAGTTTCTGCAAGAGTCACGCAGTATCCTATGCTCAATTAGTCTGGGCTCTTGGTTACTGGAAAGCACATCGCCCTCATGAATTCTGGTGCTCTGCTCTAAATCATTGTAATTCGGAGTACAGGCGTTGGGTTCATTACAGAGAAGCACGTTGCTCTGGTCTTCTCTTGAGTAGAGGCGCGCCACCTTACCATCTTGGATCAAGGGTAGGAAAATCTGCTTTATTCTCTAAAGATGAACAAACACTGCTCAAAGAACCAACAGCGATTGAAGATTTTAAGGAACGGGGTTATTGGCTAACTGAAGAGTTCTTGCCTACATGTGGTCTTTGGTACGAACCACAACTCCGATTAGATGGAAAACGAACCGTCCAATTTAGAGGACTTATTGCATCGGGACGCCAGATTAGCCGAGATTATGGCGTTGCAACACTTATCTGTTTGGGAATTGGTAACAGAGAATATTTAGATCTAGTTATTCCAGATCAGAAAAGAGGAGATCTATTTGCATGGGCTATCCTAGAAGGAAAAGGTATTCAGGTTAAACCAGGAACAATACAAGTAACAAAGATAAACGGTCTTGCAATTAAAAATTTAGAGATAAAGTAATCTATATTTAAATAAATCTTAATTATAGTATATTATGAAATTTATTCCTGTGGGATTGCAATGCTCAGTTCCAGAAGCCTTAAAAAGACTTAATTTACGTGAATATTCATATCCATTTGATTGGTTGTTCAGTCCTAGTAAAACTACATATGAATGTTTGAATATTTTAATAAATGAGGGGACTGATAAAGCTATTGAATATATGACAACAGGATTTAAATATTATCAATGGCAAGGAAATGAACATTTCGACTCAGTAAATGAAATTACAAAATATCAAATTAATAAAGAAACCGGTGGAGGAAATACAAATTTTCCAATTAATAATGAATATAAAAATAAATTACGTAAACGATTTGATAGAATGATGAATGATATTAGATCCTTAGAACAAATAATATTTATTTATGCAGATGCAGCAAATCCTTATTACAATTATTATATAGATGAAATTGAATATGGATTAGAAGCGACAGATTATTTAATTAAAATATATGATTTAATTTATCCGATAAACAATAATATTAGAATTATGTATTTTTGCTGGAATCAAAGAAAAAATCCTAAACCTAATATTGAATATATATTTTATGAATATCAAAATGATTGGTTTTGTGTAACTGATATTATTGAGTATTATCTTAAACAGCAACCTGATATTGTAGAACTTATAAATAAAAAATTGATTAATTAATTATGCTAGAACTTAATAGGATGGAGTCTTTTCCGCGACTCCGTTTATCAATTCGGCTTCCACCTCCATCATTAAGTCCAACCGCTAATGACTTAAAGACACCTCCAAAGAAGCCTTGCAAGAAAAATGTTAGTTTTGGTTCTCTTGAGGTTTTAATGCTAAAGGTAATTCATTATACTCTTTCACCTATGTGTTTCACTCCAAAGTTGAGACAGAAGACTTTGAGGGCTCGGAGACATAGTGTTTAATTTCCGGATATGGAATGAAATATTCAAGAATAAAGTTTGTTTTTTCAAGACGATTAATTGACATCTTCTGCTTGAATGTGTTAGATGAATGAATCATATGTAAGATTGTTTGGTTTGTAGGAAGTTGAATCATTGGTTCTGTAAAATGATTTGTGAACTTTGCTTCCACTGCACACGGCTCTTCATCATCATATGAATGATCATACAGATATGTAGATCTAAATGCTAGAGTACAATTTAGTGCATGTCTATTATGATAGGGTCCCGCAACATAGACATCTCCTATTTCCACATTATACATATATACTTCCGAGCATCCTGCTATCTTCTTTCTAGGATACTGCTGGAATGCATCTACTACCGAAGTGACTCGTGTTGGTGGATAATAATCATCATCATCCATGACAACTATAATTTTACCCTTTGCTTCCTTGCAGAGTCTGTTCAGTTTAGCACCCATTTTTCCTGGTGAATGTGTTATATATCTGATATTTGGTAGCGTTTTTGAAAGACTATCAAATAGTGGCAGAGAATCTGAATTATCGTCTAGAATAATCCATTCCATTTTTTCTTTTGGATATGTTTGCGATTCATAACATTCTATTAATCTTGGTATGAATTGTTTGCGGTTGGCTGTAGTTGTGATAACAGACACTTCCATTTTCATCTAACTATAACTAGATTTGCCTAAAGAACTCAAATTTTACGTGTTTTTCTTGTCTTTCGCCCCTTTCTGCTCTTTTTACTCTTTCGATTTCGTGTTCTGGGCTGGGCAATAGATCCCCATGCAGGTCCCATTTCTCTTTTTCTTCTTTCTAGATACTCAACTCGTTTCTTAATTACTCGTGTAGGAATTTGTTCTTCATTTACTACTTGCATTTGGATTAATGCTCTGCCTTCAGATCCATCCCTATGAGTTAATTCATTTAATCTTGCAAGTAATTCACTCCTAAGACGAGGTTGTGCCATGTTATGTTCCCAGTTTGCCCACGGACCATGGAATTGTTGCGCCCATGGATTTAAATGAGGTGCTACAAATTGCAGAATTGGTTCTTGACCCGGCACTGGAGGAGATACCTCTTGAGGAATTGGAAACATTTGAGGTGGAGAAGGAGAAGGAGGAGAAGAAGGAGGAGAAGATGAAGGAGGAGAAGATGAAGAAGATGAAGAAGGTGAAGGAGGTAGAAGAACCTCTTGTGGTTTTGCTCTTGGTGTAGGTACAGGTAATTTAGCAATTAATTGCTTAATTGAACTAATTTTCTTTTGCGCATAGGTACTTGTTTGTAAGGTTTCATATTGTGTTACTATATTTGCTATTATCCATTCAATAAATGCTCTGATAAAACTATCAGTTGATCCATTTTGACATATTTCATATTCTAACTTTGCATTACTAATTGCATACTCTAAAATTAATCTAGCAGTATCCTCTTCTTTTATTACTTGATTGTAATATGTACTACCCATGTAGGGTATAGATCTTACCCATTCTAGATATCCATCAAATATTTTCTTGACAAGTATATTTAATTTTTCACCATTTATACGGTCACTACAATCAAGACCTTCAAATCCGTTTTTAAGAATTAAAATAATACGCTCATCTGGAGGAACTAAATGAGGCAATAATGCTAATAAAGCAGTCTTTGCTCCCCTCTTTTGAATATCCCATAATTTATTATACTCTGCTCTAGATTTCTTTTTCATTTCAAAAAAATTATTTGCAGTTGATTTTGCTAAATTCTGGTTCTGACGATATGCTAGATCCATCCCTACTCTAGAATTTTAATTTCTTTTATCTTTCTAGAATGAATCGCACTGAAAGTAATGTGACAAATGTTGAAGACTTAGAGGACTTAATTAATCGCATTAAAAATAATCTTGATGAAATTTTACCCAAACCTAGCGCTCCTGCAAATAATTCACCTAGTAAAGTTTTCTTGGAAAAACTTCGGGAATTACATGATGATGTTGATTCTTTAAAAGAAATTATTGAAACTCGTGTATCATTTAATGCTGAATCTACTTCTCTAAGTTTGAAAAGAAAGAGAAAGACTCGTAAGACAAGACGTTAATCTGGCGACCAACCCAACCATTTTGCTGGAAGACCTGCTTTTGAAAAAAGTCTCCCCATAATTACAAATGCACTTTCTGTAAATCCGACATTTATTGATGAAAATCCAAAAATCATAAAATCTGTTAATAAATTAATATTTAAGTCATGCTTTTTAATACCATATGAGTCTAAATCGTCACTTCCTATCAAATGAGTTCCTTTTCCAGCATCAGGAAGTTGCAAAACTGGTGGGTTAGGTATAACCATTTTTGAATTGGGATATAATTCTAACCATTTTCTGATATATGTAGGTGAATCACTTATAATATAAGTAGTCTTCTTTCTATCCTCTTCAATCTTCTCATATCCTTCAATATACATATCAAATAATTCTTGTGTCCCTCTATCGGTTCCCCTCAGATGTACTAAACAATATGGTCTTTGTATATTTAATTTAGGAATTATTTCATTAGCAACAGATTGCTTGAAACGTAAATGATCTCCTAGAATTACTGAAGACCATTGTCTTAATCCTTTAGAGCATGTAACAAGTATATCACCCGGAATTACTGCATTATTTTCAGTAAGAAGTAATTTATATTTATCATCATAGGCTTCTACGGTTGATGGCTTCTCTAGCATTTCGAGTGTCCATGTTGACGGAAAAACAGAGGCACCGGCTTTTGCTTTCTCCACAACCTCTTGGATAGTAATTGTTGGAATATCTAGAATATCAAAATAATCTGCAAAATCTTCTTTTTCTTGCCCCCAAGTTTTATCCCTCCAATCAACACATATTGTTGCATTATTCTTTTTACAATACGCTAAAAGATGAGATAAGAGTTGGAGTCTGTCTGCAAATCCTTGCCATCCCTTCATCACAACAATTTGCATTATATTATTTTATTTTTGTTTCTTTTATTTAAGCATTAAATAGAATACTTAAGTAAATGCGTATTTCAGACAGTGAACGTTCATTCTATGTTAATATTGATCAATTGTATCGCTTGACAAATCAACTGATTTTCCTACAAGATAAATCATTTGATGCAATTCAGAGTTTCTTGCAGGAAACAATTGATAACCGTAAAGTTGAAAAGGCTCTGATTATCGTAACTGTTCCTCAGTATGATATACTATTTTCTTTGAATCAAAAATAATGGCGGCATGTTTTAATCTATCATCTTTTTCTGCTTGAGTTTCTTTTTTTGATTCTGTTTTAGATTCTGTTTTAGATTCTGTTTTAGATTCTGTTTTAGGATAATTTAATAAAATCTTTGGTGCAAATATAATTGGTTGAACTGTCTGTGGTTGGACTGTCTGTGGTTGGACTGGTTTGCTTTGGAAAAGACCCATTAATCATTTATTAGGATAAAATCCTGAAAATCATCCGCTCCTTCCAATAAGGCTTTGAAGCATCAAAGGAGATTGCTGCTCGAATCTTGTCACCCTTCTTAAACTTCATTTCGCTCTTTTCATCACGACTCTTGATCACAATTGTATCTTCAGAACCTGAAACAAAGGGATACTTACGCTTAATAGACTTCTGCCAAGATGGAATATAGATTTCCAACTTAGCGGTTGAATCATCATGTGTGTAATCTAACAGATATCCCTCAATATCACCTGGATTCTGTAGTGCTGTAAGGAATGTAAAGTCACGATCGTGCTTCTTAGCAGACTTAGATGCACTGTTCAGAAGTTCCAGAAGATGGTCATTTGAAGTAATGTTATGATTTTCATGAGTAATCCACTTCCAAACACGCTGATTCTGAATATCAGCATATCGGCGGAGTGGAGATGTTGCATGACAATAAATCTCTAGATTCAGACCATGATGGCGAGTTTCCGGGGATCCAGCAGAAATATACTCAGCGGATGACATTGCTAGAAACTTTAGTGTCGGATCAATCTTCTCTAGCATCTTCATTTTCTCTTCATTTGGTGCCTTATGAGAACGACAGATTCCAGCAGACCAATTCTTGATTATGGCAGCCATCTCCTTATTATAGAAAATCATCAAGGCTGCAATCCAATTATGGGAATCAGTTGGATCTGCATCTGGTGTAAACACTTCACACAAAGTTCGTAGAATATCCTTATGCTCGGATTTACTGACTGATTCATACGTATACGTCTCCTTGTTCATAACCACTGTTTCCCTGAAAAGTGTGCTACACACCTTATTATTTGTTAGCGTAAAGATAAGACTCAGACCAAGACGCTCCCTTCCAGCAACAAGTGAACCCAAATCTTCAGCCAAATCTGCAGGAAGCATATGACGCGGCTTTCTGCCTTCCTGATACAGACTCTGACCTGCCTGCCTTGCAATTAGATCAATTGGATGATTTTCTGGTAGCGTCTCTGCTACATCCGCAATTGTAATGATACAATCTACTGAACCGTCTGCATTCTGCTTATAGGAAAACACATCATCAATATCACGGCATCCTGCAGGATCAACATTAAAGGTCAGCCAATCTGTAATATCCATCCGATTTTCAACATCAAATTCAACTTGCTCTAATGAAAGAGACTGCTTCTTTGTATATGCTGTATATGGCGAATATAGCCAATAAAGTGCCTCAGACTCTGCCTCCAAAGAACCTACAGGACCAAGAATCTGCTGGCAGTTTCCTCTTGGTAGACTCTGATTTAGATCCCATGATTCAAAAGTAATCACTGCTAGAACATTCAGATTCGGGTCTGTCGTCGAACCAACTCGGAAAGGAGGAAATGCCTTGTTCATCGGATGAAACAGATAAATTGGTACATTCTTTGCAGTAAAACCATAACGCGTCTTATTTGTTACATCAAGAATACCAACAAGTGGAGGATATTTTGCTCTGCTTGTTGAAATCCAAATTTTCTTATTCTCGAGACCACCTCCTTCACAGACTTGGTCTTCAGGAAGACACCGGTCTAGACAGGAGAATGGGATGTTAGCGCCATCAATTTCAAATTTCTTATAGTCTTTAGTCTTAAGAATAGGCATTTTCGGGTGACTTTTATTCCGTAGTTTAAGTTATTCAATTTTTTAGGCATACTCTGTATACAAAAAAAAAAAAAAAAAAAAAAAAACACATTTTTTTAGATTTGTGTCTGTGTGTGCGTGTGTGTGTGTGTGTGTGTGTGTGTGTGTGTGTGTGTGTGTGTGTGTGTGCGTGTGT
>Ga0114958_10003591_pt1 | contig 11014 bp, 10 predicted proteins | sample C_130208_EF_Meta_FD_89577 | JGI IMG/M metagenome (GOLD analysis project Ga0114958, IMG submission 89577) | Freshwater microbial communities from Lake Croche, Canada to study carbon cycling - C_130208_EF_MetaG | ecosystem: Environmental > Aquatic > Freshwater > Lake | place: Lake Croche, Canada... | reverse complement strand
TGACTTTGGAGGAAAGAAGTTTGGACTCATGCTCTCAACAGAACCCTTCATTCAGTGGTATCGCACAGATATCTATAAGAGTCTGAATTTGAAGCCTGCAAAAACTTGGGATGAATACAAGGCAAATGCAGAGGCTATTCAGAAGTCAGGCAAAGCTTCTGGTCAACTTTTAGGTTTTGGTCCAAACACAACATGGTGGTGGATGCAAATGGTGTGGTCATTTGGTGGAAAGCTCTATGACTCTAAATTCAATCCAACAGTAGATTCAGCAGAAGCGATAGCTGCGACTAAGTTCTACAAAGACCTGCTCTCAAGCTCTCCTAAAGGTGCTTTGGGCGTAAACGGTGACGATGTCACCATTCAGTTTGTATCAACCGATATTGGACAAATACTTCAATATTCTGGCTACGCCTCAGGCATATATGATCCTAAAGTCTCAAAGAATGCCAAGAATATTGCAACCGCTTCGGCTCCAGCAGGAAAAGTTAATGCAATTGAATTGGCAGGATGGAATATTGGTATCCCAGCAGATTCAAAGAATAAGGCATGGGCCTGGAATTTCCTCGAGTACATGCTTGGAAAAACTAATGCACCAAAATTCTTAAATGCTGGCGCAGCTGCAATTGGTCGCACATCAACTACAACCAATAAGGCTTTAGTGGCAAAGAATCCTTACTTATCTCTGCTTTCTTTACCTGCGAGTGCAACTGTTTACACTTATCCATCACTGGTTACATGGCCAGAGTTTGACAAGGTAAGTTCAGATGGTCTTGCGAGCATTCTCTCCGGAAAAGTTTCGGTAGAGGCAGGGTTGAAAAACCTTAATAAAGCTCTCAAGGTTGTTTTAGCTAAAGAACCTAAGCGCTAATTCCAAGAAAACCCTAGGTCTCATGGCAGGCCTAGGGTTTTCTGCTTGGAATACCTTTTAGAACTTGTTTATTGAGAGGCAGACAATTGGCAACTGTTGGTAAGAGCACGAAAACTCCAATCGTTTTCGCATTACCTGCTTGGATTATAATTTTTCCAATCTTTATCGCGCCTCTATGTGTAGGACTCTATCTATCTGTGTTTGATAAATCTCTCGGTTTCCCTCAGCCCATAAGTTTTGTAGGGCTTGCTAATTTTCAAAGCGATGTGAAAAATTCCAATTTTTACTCTGCGGTAAAAGTAACCGCTGAATTTATGGCGATTGCAGTTTTTATACAAATACCTATTGGAATTTTCCTCGCGATGATGTTGCACTCCGCAAACAAATTTGCCAGTCTCTTTAGGTCATCCTTGCTGATACCCATGCTGCTGACTCCTGTGGCAGTTGCCCTAATGTGGCGATTTATGTTTAGTAGTGAACTTGGGATTATTAATTGGGTTTTAGGGAAAATAACCCTTGCTCAACCTGATTGGTTGGGAGATGTTAAGGCAGCATTTTTTGCCGTTGCAATTGTTGATAGCTGGCAATCAATCCCATTTGTGGTTTTGATTACGCTGGCCGGCTTGGCTGCAATGCCAATTGCACCGCAAGAAGCTGCGATGATCGATGGAGCATCAGCGATGCAAAGATTTAGATATGTCACTCTCCCACTTCTAAAACCAGTTCTGCTCGTGATTTTGCTTATTAGAGTTATTGATAGCTTCAAACTTTTTGACATCATTTTTATTCTTACAAGGGGTGGACCGGGAACTGCCACGCAGACATTGAGCATGTTGGACTACAACACAGCATTTACTTTTCTAGCCACGAGCAGAGCGGCTGCAATTGGCGTTGTGTTGGCCATCATGTCATTGCCGCTTTATTTCCTATGGAAGAAAGTCATTTCGGTTACATCATGATGAGGATAAAAGAGCAATCTGCAAAAATATTTGTGTATGTCACATTAATTATCACTTTATTGAGTTCCTTGTTTCCTATTTTTTGGACAATAACTACTTCACTCAAGAAGCGCGTAGACACTTTTGCTCTTCCTCCAAAATTCTTCAACTTCTCACCAACTTTGGACAATTACAAAAAGCTTTTTTCTGATCCAACATTTGTGAAAGTTTACTTAAATACCATTCTGTTTACCCTAGGTGCAGCCCTTCTATCCATCACAATTGGTTCACTTGCCGCTTATGCAATCGCGAGAAATCCACGATTTAGAGGCAAAGCCACGCTTGAAATTCTCCTAATCCTGCTTCGAGCAATGCCGGGTGTAGTGCTCATCGTGCCGCTCTATGATTTATGTTCAAAGTTACACCTGCTAGGTGAAATGCCAGTGTTAATCACGATTATTACTGTGTTTAATTTACCCTTCACTATTTGGATGCTCACTCCTTTTTTTGCTGCCATCCCTCTAGAACTAGAAGAGGCAGCAATGGTTGATGGCTTATCAACTTGGCAGACATTTAGAAAGGTTGTTGTTCCACTGGCAATGCCTGGAATCTCTGCTGCGGCAATTTTCCTTTCCTTGCTGACTTGGAATGAGTTCTTAGTCCCTGTAATTTTGGGTGATCAATCAACTCAAACATTGCCGGTATTAATTTCAGGTTTTATTTCTGCCCGCACTCTTGACTGGGGTCCTATGGCAGCGGCCTCAAGTCTTGCAATCATCCCAATAGCTTTATTAACCGTATTTGTTCAGAGAAAATTGGTAGTTGGATTAAGTCTGGGCGCTCTCAAAGAATAATCTCACCGGATATCGGCTCACAATATTCCCGGGCAGGTTCTCGAGCTTTAGATTAAATCACTCATCATGAGTTTGACTCCGATATATGGTTGCGGATTTTCAGTGTCCCATCCCAAATGTGCTGGTACTTCTAACTCTGTTGTGTGTTGTCTTTTAATATTTGCTGTTACATCCGACGACTGTGATTTGGCGATATAACCAACTTGCAATCCTTCTACGATGACCATGACGGCGGTTGGGTCAAAAACATTCTCGGGCTGTAATTTTAAGGTTGCAGTCGTGAAAATAGATTCGCCGCTTTGTTGTGAGTTTTGCGCTGGAGCCGAATTCTTCTACCAAAAAAACTTCATCCGTCTCCCTTTTAAACTGCGGTCGTGGGTCATCATCTCACTGTGAGCCGTCGTTGAGAAGGGATAAAAAAAAGTAGCCCCGCGCAAGCGGTGAAGTTGGCAAACTTAGGAATTACCTTGCTTTGCATAAAGGTTTCAATGCTACTTTTTCGATACTTAGTCAAAGGGTGCTCTATCCAAGAGTTACAGAACAAAGGCCTTGCAGAATAACCTCTTTAGGGCTTTTCTACGTTCGGGGCAGTAAACTTGGCGCTATGAAAAAACCGATAACGGCACAAAGCCTTCGCAGAACCAACGTCCTTGCTGGAATCCTGCACCTTGCGCAGATGGTGGCAGTCCTGGCCCTCAGCAATGATTTCTCGCTACCGATCACTGCTACTTATATGGCAGGTCCACCGGGATCAACATTTGCGGCCCCGGTCGTGCTCTTTAATACACCGGTTGGTTTAACTGTTGCGATTTTCTTGGGGCTATCTTCGCTTGCACATTTTATTGTGGCAAGTCCACAGTTCTTTAGCCGTTACAGCGCAGGCATAGCCGCCCAGAGAAACTACTTCCGCTGGGTTGAATACGCAGTCAGCTCATCTGTCATGATTGTTTTAATCGCACAAGTGACCGGGGTTTCTGAAATCTCTGCAATCATTTCAATCTTTGGTGTAAACGCATCAATGATTTTATTTGGTTGGTTGCAAGAAAAATATGAGACTCCTGGAAATGGTGGCTGGTTACCGTTTATTTTTGGCTGCATCGCCGGCATTGTCCCGTGGGTGGCACTAGCGTTTTATGTCTTTTCAATTGGCGGCGTAGGGGAAACTTCAGCGCCGGCATTTGTTTATGGAATCGTCTTTACTATTTTTGCTTTCTTCAATTCATTCGCCCTCGTGCAGTGGTTACAGTATAAAAAGGTTGGAAAGTGGAGTGATTACATCCGTGGGGAACGGACTTACATCACGCTTTCTTTGATAGCTAAATCTGCGCTGGCTTGGCAGATCTTTGCTAACACTCTGATCAGCTAGACAACCTTTTTGTGGCTACCTGTTTGCAGAAATGAGTTCGGCCAGTAATGCTTCAACGCGCTTTTCAATCTCATCTCTAATCACACGTACAACGTCAATGCTTTGGTCAGCTGGATTTTCGATTTCCCAATCCTGGTAAAGCTTTCCCGGATACACGGGGCAAGCATCTCCGCAACCCATCGTGATGACAGCATCGGATGCGCGGACAATTTCATCGGTAAGTGGCTTTGGGAACTCCTGTCTGATGTCAATTCCAACTTCGGCCATTGCATGAATAACTTCTGCCGAAAGCGTTGCACGAGGAGCAGAGCCAGCCGAACGAACTACAACACGATCTCCACCGAGTTGTGCCATGAAACCTTCGGCCATTTGTGAGCGACCGGAGTTATGGACGCACACAAAGAGAATATCTATGGTGTCGGATTCTTCTGGATGAGCAGATTTAAGTAATGCGTGAAGACGGTCTTTTGCAAATCGCTCTGTGAGAGAAGGGAGATAGATTTTAATTTCACTTTTTGCATCCAGTAGTTCGTAGGATTCAAAAATATATTGCTCAATTGTCTCGAGGCTGAACTGCTCTTTGAAATGTGCATGCAGGCGGTGAGATGCTTTGATCAGCAACCCACGGGTGTCATCCAAAATCGTAAAGCCCTCTAAGTTTATTTTTTGATCCAATTCTCGCCCCTAAATACTTGGTTAATTTGTCACCAAAAACTTGGCATGTTTTACTCAGGCTAAAGAATAATCTTGGAGGATATTCTTTGGTTTACGGCTAAGTGAACAAGAAGTAAATTACAGGCTTTGTCAGTGGCCATGGTTATGGTGGCGGGCATGAGGAATCTTCGGCTCGGGGTAAGTCTTATTGGCTTCTCGATTTTCTCGCTTTTTATTCTGCGATATGTACCAGGGACGTGGCTATCGGGATTTGACTACGCAAATTCAACAGTGAGCTATTTAATTCTTGCTGCGATTTTTTACTTTGCAGTTTATTTCTTAGGATTGCAATCACTCGAATATTTCCGATTGCCGCGGCTGCACTTTAAAACTGTAATTGCAATGCTGATTGCTAGCTTCTTTGTCATCTCTGAAATCTCTAACTCTGACAACGTGCATCATGGGGTTTTGCTTTCTGTACGCGGGGTGATCTTCTTATTAGCAATTGGACTTGGCGAAGAGATTTTTTCACGGGGATTTGTCTTTGGTGTGCTGCACCGATTCGGGCAGTTCGCTGCCGTTTTCATCTCTTCACTCATGTTCGGTCTCATGCATCTCAATCTCTACATCGGCAGTGAATGGGATCCATGGGTGGCGTATTGGCATGTAATGAGTACCTTCTCATTTGGTGTATTTGCGTGCGCGTTAATGATTGTGACGCGAAGTATCTGGGTTGCTGTGGTTTTTCACGCACTATGCGACTGGAACATAGTCTTTGATAAAACCTCTGAAGTTGAGCCCGGTCGACAGGATTGGGATATGAGTTTTTGGGATGGCATTACTTTGCCATTTTTAAATACTGTCTTTTTTGTTGGCTGCGCTCTCGTTTTGCTGTGGATTGATCGTGGAAGTATCCCGGCATGGGTTTGGCGTCTAGCCCTCAAGTGGAAATTAGTAGACCCAGGTTATGAGCTTTCGGCTTAACTAGAGGCTCAGCTGCAATTACTCGTGGTGGAAATCATCTCCACGGCCTTTTTTAAAACGATTCTTTTTGAAACGATTGCTATCAATCATCCAACGAATATCCTCGATTAACCTTTTAATTCTTTTTATCACACAAGAGAGCCTCTCAAATCAAAAGCTTTCGCTACACGCTCAACAGAGACAATGAAAGCTGCGGTTCGAAGATCAACGCTGTACTTTTTAGAGGTTTCGTGGACATTATTGAATGCTTTTTCCATGCGGGAATCTAATTCAGATCTGAACTTTTCAATCGGCCAGCTAAATTCTTGAATATTTTGAGTCCACTCAAAATAAGAGCCCATCACGCCACCAGAGTTTGCAAGAATGTCGGGAACAATGACTACGCCTTGTGCGCGAAGCTCGCGATCGGCTGCGATGGTTATCGGTTGGTTAGCGCCTTCAATAATGAAGTCTGCATTTATCCGTGAAGAGTTGGATTCATTAATCACACCACCGAGTGCTGCAGGAATTAATACATCGCATTTAATCTCTAGTACTTCGCCAGCTCCAATTCTTTCGTCGGCTTCGACATGTTCAAGGGATTTATGCATAAAGATTGCCTGAACATCAATCCCCTTTCTATCTACAATCCCCCCTGAAACGTCGGAGATAGCAATCACTTTCATGCCAAGCCCTTGGCAAACAAGTGCTGCATATCGTCCGACGTTTCCGAAGCCCTGAATTGCAACAGTGGCACCCTCTACCTTCACATCATGTTTTAATAATGTTGCCGCTGCAATTTGAGCTACGCCGCGACCAGTTGCTTCTTCACGTCCCGGTGCACCGAACAGTTCAACCGGCTTACCGGTAACACATGCTGGCTGGAAGCCTTCTAGTCGATGAAATTCATCCATTAACCACGCCATCGACTGTGCATCTGTTCCCATATCTGGGGCGGGAATATCACGGTGATGGCCAAGTACGTGGACCAGGGAACGAGTCCAGCGCCGAATGATTTCTTCTTTTTCGATGGGAGATAACTTTGATGCGTCGACTGCAACCCCGCCCTTTGCTCCACCAAATGGAACGTCAATCAAAGCGGTTTTCCATGTCATCAAAGAGGCCAAAGCGCGAACTTCATCGAGATCTACATCTTGATGAAAACGGATTCCGCCTTTGCGTGGTCCGCGAGCACTCGAATGTTGAACCCGATAGCCCGTGAGGACTTCCACGTCGTCACCCCGACGAAGTGGAATAGAAATGACAACTTCACGTTCACAACTACTTAATGCAGATATAACGCCCGATTTGAGATTGAGAATTTCCCCAGCTTGGGCAATCTTTTGGTTTACTTCTGCAAATGCCGATGTGCCTGAATCTGTCATGGGTAGACCATAGAAAAACAATTCCAACGGTTAAAGGTCGCGAGGGTTTAATCTTTATGAAATCCGGGTGAACTCCAAGGGTGAATATGACAGCCCACAGACTAGGGCTTGAGTTTTTCGAGTTTTTCCTCGACCCCAGGGTACGAGGGATCGTCGACTAAAATTCGCTCTAAATCTTTGATTGCCATCGCCTTTTTACCCATGCGGATATAAGTCTCTGCGCGTTCGAAGTATGCGCGTTGTCGCAATTCTTCGGCACGTTTCTTAGATGCAAGGGCGCGTTTAAAACACTCAGTCGAAGCATCATTTAGGCTTTTTTCACGGAACGCTATACCTCTCAAGATTAATAACATAGCTGTGGCATCATCAACGTTTTCTATATCTTCGGTCGTTTCAATCGCAGCATCGAAATCACCTTTTGCTAATTCAATATCAGCGATAGAGATTGCAACAATTTGGTCGGGGCGCATCTGATACAAGACAGCTAGAGCTTCATCGAATTTTTTAGCATCTTGCAATATCTCGGCATAAATAAAACCTAGTGTCTGAAGATTGTAGAACTCGTTGCTAGTAATTCCATTGGTTATCTGGACCTGCGGAATTATTCCGGTAAAGTATTTTTCTACCAAAGGATTAGAAAAAACTTCATCTCTTGTATTCCATAATGACTCACACCAACTTTCAGTTTTGTCTTTGAAAGCATCATCAGGGGCTGCGTGTAAGAGTGAAATTAAATCAAGTGGTGCAACAAGAGATGGGTGTGCCTGCTTTAGTGCTGTTGCTTTTTCGACTACTTGAGTGGCTGTGTCTCGGCTCTCAGAATTATAAATATCTAAGAGAAATTTATTGAAATCACGCTCCATTTTTCCAGCAAATAATCCAGGTGCAGGCATAACGTAATTTTCTTGGACTGTTTCCTGAGCTACTGAAGACCTAGGGGTTCTTTTGCCGGCGCTCAAAGTCTCAACACTGTAAAGTCCCGTGCCGGGAATTCCTGCGGAAACGGTCCGTCTACCTTTTGAATTCATCGTGTAGTGCGCTCCCCTGGGTCCGAGAGATACTCCAACGGAGTCTTTATTAAAATTCAATCGGATTCCTGGAGCAATCTTTAGTGTGCGACGAAAGCGAAGACTCATGCCTGCAATTTACTGTAATTGGCCGACATTAAGGATTATCTAGAGGTCAAACTCTAGGCTGACCTTTATTGACTGGAGCATCTCAAGTTTAAGCCCAAGGCGGATTTCGTTTTTTATGGGCAACAGATAAAGGCCATCCTTAGGCATCAAAGTTGTTTTCCATGTCTTGCTGCCAATCGTTGCGTAGGTATAAACGACTCCCCAGCCATAAGTGATTGATGATGCTATTGACTTGATCTGCGCGCTCTCTTTGGTCGGCACAGGTAGAAAATAGAAGGGTGCGGGCCCGCGCCATTCAATCATTTGGTTGGTAAAGATGATTTGCACAGGAAAAGATTAGTGGCAGAAGTAATGCTCTGTGATTTAATTTCACCATGAGTCTATTTAATGATCGTGCAAATAGTGCCTTACTAGTAATCGATGTCCAGAATGGCGTTGTCGAGGATGCATTTGCGCGAGACAGTGTGATCGCAGCAATCAATATGGTCCTTGATAAGGCCCGTACACAGGGTGTACCAGTTATTTGGATCCAACATAGTGATGATGAGTTAGCGATTGGTAGTGATGCTTGGCAAATTGTGCCTGAGCTGCAACCGCGCGCTGATGAAGAAATTGTGCGAAAGCTATATCGCAGCTCCTTTGAAGCGACAGAATTAGAAGAGCTGTTGGCCTCACATTCCGTTGGTCACCTGTACATCACCGGGGCACAGACAAATAATTGTGTTCGTCATACCAGCCATAGCGCGTTAGAACGAGGGTATGACATCACGCTTGTCAGCGATGCACATACGGCAAGTGGATATGACTGGAATGGGCATTCGGTCAATGCTGAGGATGTAATAAACGAGCAAAATGATGGCTTTACCAATTACTCGCTGCCCGGACGCAAGGCTGTTACTAAACCAAGTAAAGATATTGCTTTTATTGACACCACAATTATGCTCAATCCGTGAGAGTTAATGAGTAAGCGCGCAACGCTGGCGCAAGTTGCAGCATATGCAGGGGTAAGTATTGCAACTGCTTCCCGCTGTTTTTCTAACCCAGAATTACTTAAACCCGAAACCGTTACGTTAGTGCGTCAAGCGGCATCAGCGCTGCACTATAAAGCACCTAGAATTCTTGAACGAGATTTATCAATGGCAAGAATTGCAGTTTTTACGAAGTTATTTAATCATCAGGGCGAAACAGAACGATTGCGTGGGATTTCAAATGCACTACGTGCATGGCCACATGAACTTCTTTTATACGACGTAACAGATTCGGCGAGTTCAGTGGACTACGTGAAGAAACTATTAGTCACAAAAAGAATTGAAGGGTTGATTTTTTCTGGTGTACCTATTCTTGATGAAGTTGCCACTTATATTCAGCGTTTTGAATTACCAACAGTTTTAATTGATATCGATGATGCTCGGTTTTCTCGAGTTCTAACATCAGAGAAAAAAGGGTGTGAACTTGCTGCCGATTATTTCAACAAAAGTGGTGCAAAAAATATTCTCTTCCTGGGTGCTCGGCCATCAGCGTTGGATATCAATCCTGGGATTCGGTTGAAATCCTTCAGAGAGCGTTTGAACCCCAATAAGAAGGCGGCAAGCACTGAGTTATTAGTGGATCCACTTTCTAATGAGGCTGGTGTTGAAATTCGAAAACTGTTAAAAAGCAAGAAGAAGATTGATGCAATATTTGCCGATAGTGACATGTTAGCGATTTCAGCATTTGTCGCTGCCCGGGATCTAGATATCTCCATCCCAAACGAGCTTGCATTGATAGGTTATGGAGACAGCGATTCGGCGTCGCAGTTAGACATCACAACAGTGCGCATCCATTTGGATGCCAGCGGTCGCCGAGCCGTAGAAATTCTGAGATCTTACGATCATGGAGGTGATTTCATCAGGGATGAGCTAAAGCCAGAGCTCATTGTGCGCTCAACAACTTAAAATGTAACGAAAAAATTACATAGGCATTGGTTCTTGTAATGAAAAATTTACATCAATACACTCATGAAAACCGCTTCCGATAGTGGTTTTCATGAGGGGTTGGCTGTGTCAGATACGGATATTAAAAACGGCGAGCGCGTAATTTCGCGTCGATTAATTCTCTCCCCGAGCGACCCTGTCTTTGATCCCCGATTTAGGCCTCCTCTTGAAACGGTAATACCCTGGACGCTTGCTTATCGAGGCCCTTGGCTTATTCCCTATGCATCAATTCCTTTTGATCATCACCGAGGCGTTGGTGAACAAAATCTTTATAGGTGCCTATTTGGTCGTGACTCTTTAATCATTGCCGATTTTCTCGGAGCTCGCGTACCAGGGCTTCGCCGAGGAGTTATCTGCGCTTTAGGTGAGGCGCAAGGTGAAAATTTTGTTTCACAGAGCGAAGAAGAGCCCGGCCGTATTGCACACGAAGTTCGTGACCCAGGTGATGAGCGTGCACGTGAAATCATGGAGAGCGAAGGCTGGTCTTTTCCATATTACGGATCAGTTGATAGCACACCACTTTGGTTGAAGGCGGTGTCTAAAGAGGCACTTGAAGAGCCAGGATTGCTCGACATTCAAATAAAGAATAAGACAATAGGTGAGCGTGCAGTCCTTGCGACTAAATGGATTCTTGCACGGTTAGATACCCCCTCTTCACTTATAGAGTCGAAGCGATCTAATCCCCATGGAATTAAAAATCAATATTGGAAAGACTCCGGGGATTCTTACATGCATGCCGATGGAACTCTTGCTGGTGAAGGTTCTCTAGCATCAATCGAAACTGCAGCAGAGGTATTCGATGCTCTTGTTGGTGCGGCTCAGTTATATCTACTACGCCCATATCTAGATTGGCCTCTCAACGGTGATGAACTAATCC
>Ga0114958_10003589_pt1 | contig 11015 bp, 11 predicted proteins | sample C_130208_EF_Meta_FD_89577 | JGI IMG/M metagenome (GOLD analysis project Ga0114958, IMG submission 89577) | Freshwater microbial communities from Lake Croche, Canada to study carbon cycling - C_130208_EF_MetaG | ecosystem: Environmental > Aquatic > Freshwater > Lake | place: Lake Croche, Canada... | reverse complement strand
GCGCGGGCTTCGCCGCCGAAAATTACGTCTTTTGCTGCCATTTTTAACTCCTAAATTGATTAATCAGTTGAGGACAGAGCGACCGTGCGCTTTGCGCGTCGGTCGGTCTGTCCCGCAAAATTACTTGGTTTCAACCACTGCGAACAAATCGTCTTCTTTCATGACCAACAGCTCGTCCCCGTCGACCTTGACGGTCTGGCCGCTGTACTTGCCGAACAGGACGCGGTCACCGACCTTGACATTGAGGACGATGAAATCGCCCTTGTCATTGCGCTTGCCCGGCCCGACGGCCAGCACTTCGCCCTGATCGGGCTTCTCAGCGGCGTTGTCAGGAATGACGATGCCCGAGGCGGTCTTGGTTTCTTGTTCGAGGCGCTTGACGATCACGCGATCGTGCAAAGGACGAAGTTTCATAGCATCTCCTGGAGGTGTCGGAATGGGATTCAATGGACTCAGGCCTTGGGCTGTGAGCGAAACCGCCAGCGGGGGCGGACAGCAAACGCCTGTCACTGAGTTCGTTAGCACTCAACACTATCGAGTGCTAGCAAACAAATTATAGGGGTCGGTTTCCCGATTTCAAGGCGAGATTTCGCCGGCGTCCGGCTCGTCGATACTCGGAGCTGATTCAACCCGGTAGCCTTCGCTGGCCCATTGACCGAAATCGTTGTTCTTGCAGCGGGCGCTGCAAAAGGGGCGCGACGGGTTGTCCTGCGAGTAGACGCTGTCGCCCCCGCATGCGGGGCAGCGAACGATCCGAGGGGCGAACTTCGGCTCGGTCACGCGCACAAGGTCAGCTCGAAGCTGCTGTCGGCGGTGTGCGCACGCAGCCGGCCCTCGGCGTCCTGGTCCATGAGCCTGACCGACACCATCAGTCGATGGCCGGTGATTTCGGGAACGAGCCCTTCGGCGGCGCTGAGCCGCACCCGCATCAGGTGGTAGGTGCGTCCGGGCGGCAGGCTTTGCTGGAACTGACCACCAGGGGCCGACACGCGCTGCGCCACGCCGGAGTCGCGCAGCAACCCCAGCAGGACATTGAGCGCTTCAGCCAGCGGCAGCAGCGGCTCGATCCAGCGCGACAGATCAGCCCGACGCCGCACCGGGTCGAATTGCTGCCAGGCGTAATAGGCCGGCAGGTCGAACTCACAGGTGCCGCCGGGAATGCTGATGCGGCTGCGGATGCTCATCAGCCACTCGTTGGACGTGAGCGCGTGCCCCACCTTGCCCGACGTCTGGTTCAGCCCATCGTACGCGTGGTCAATCTTCTTGACCACGCTGTCGAGCGCGTCCTCGGAGATCGACGGGTTGCCGCGGTAACCGTTGAGCCGCGCTTTTTGCCGCTCGAGATCCTTGAGCAGGTCTGACTTGAGGTCGGCTCGCGAGCCGACTTCCATGATCTCGAAGATGGTCGCGATCGCGTGGTGATGATCCACGGGGGCGTCACGCGGGGCCAACTGTCCGAGCCGGTCGAACAGGTGTTCGAGCCGAAGCATGGTGCGGATGCTTTCGTTGAACGGGTGTTCGTAGAGAACCAAAGCGGAGCCTGCCTTCGACCTGAGAGAACTGTCTGTCGGGGTGCGGAGCACCAGCGAGACAAGATTCTTTCACACGGTGGGCGTGCCCAACGCCTTCCAGGACCGCCACAAGGCGCCCACTCGCCGAGCGAGTTCGGCTTCGTCGATGCCGTCATTGAGCAGCACGTCGTCGGCTTTCAGGACTCGCTGCTCGCGGCTCGCCTGCGCATCCATCACCGCCCGGACCGCATCGACGGTCCATCCCGAACGATGCACCACGCGTTCAATCTGCGTGGCCTCGCTGCAGTCCACCACCACGATGCGGTGCACCAGATCACGCCAGCGACCGGATTCAACCAGCAACGGCACGTCGAAGACGATGACCGCCGCACCAGCCCCTGCGGCAGCCTCGCGCTGCGCTTCGTCGGAAATCATCGGGTGCAAGATGGCTTCGAGTTGCCGGCGCATGCCCGCATCGGCAAATACCAGCTGGCGCAAGTGCTGCCGATGGAGGCCTCCGTCGTTTTGAATCACCGAATCGCCAAACGCTGTGCGCAAGGCGGGCATCGCAGCGCCGCCCGGTTGCGTCAGACGGCGCGCGATGGCGTCGGTGTCCACGACGAGCGCGCCGTGGGCGGCCAGAAGCTGAGCAACCGTGCTCTTCCCGCTGCCGATGCCGCCGGTCAGGCCGACGCGCAAAGGTGGCGGTGGCGCGAGAGGCATGCTGAAGACGTGGTTCTGGGCGACGCTCAGCGCGAGCGGACCGGCTTCAGGCCCAACCCAGCCAGCCCAGCACCCGTGCGGGTCCGAGGAGCAGCACGGCCAGCCCGGAGCCTGCGAGGAACGGACCGAACGGCACGTAGCGTCCTTCGCGCAGGCTGCTGTTGAGCTTCATCCCGATGCCGACCAATGCGCCGATGATCGACGCTCCCAAAACCACCGGGAGGACCATCGACACGCCAAGCCAGGCTCCCAGCGCCGCGAGCAGCTTGAAGTCACCGTAACCCATGCCCTCCTTGCCGGTGACCAGCTTGAACAGCCAGTAGACGGACCAAAGCGACAGGTAGCCGGCGATCGCCCCCCAAACGGCCGCGGACAACGTGGTCGTCAGCCCCAGCGCCGCTGCCAGAACGCCGCCCCACAGCAAGGGCAGGGTCAACCCATCGGGAAGCAGCGTGGTGTCCCAATCGATGCCGGCGAGCGCCACCAGAGCCGCCGCGAAAGCACACCACGCGAGCACCTCTGGGCGGGAATCGAAACGCCAGGCCAGCGCCGCGAATATCAACGCGGTCAGGATTTCGAAAAACGGATAACGAGCCGGGATCCGTGTTTTGCAGGCGGAACACTTTCCTCCCAGCCGCAGGTAGCTCAGCACCGGGATGTTCTCGTGCCACGAGATCGCGTGGCCGCACTGGGGGCAACGCGAGCGGGGAGTCGAAAGCGTGATCTCGGGCGGCAGGGAGATCTGGACGCTCAGCAGCTCGGCGCTGTCGGATTTCCAGGTTCTGTCGAGCATCAGCGGCAGCCGATGGATGACCACGTTCAAGAAGCTCCCGATGCACAGGCCGAACAGGGCCAGTGCCCAAGGGGTCAGCAAGATGTCTGCGAACGACAAATCCATGCTGCCGGGATCAGACGACTTGGCCGATTTTGAAGATGGGCAGGTACATCGACACCACGATGCCCCCGATCATGGTGCCCAGGATCACGATGATGAAAGGCTCCATGAGGCTTGAAAGACCCTTGACGGCCTCATCAACCTCGTCCTCGTAAAACTCGGCCGCCTTGCCAAGCATCTGGTCAAGCGAGCCGGACTCTTCGCCGATGGAGCACATCTGCAAGACCATGTTCGGGAACACGCCGGTGGTCTGCATGGACGTGGTGAGCGACGAACCTGTCGAAACATCCTTCTGGATGGCCTCGGTGGCTTCGGCAAAAACGGCGTTGCCCGCGGCGCCGCCGACCGAATCCAGCGCCTCGACCAGCGGCACGCCGGCCGCGAACATCGTCGACAGGGTGCGTGTCCAGCGGGCAATGGCGGACTTGTTGACCAGATCGCCAAACACCGGCACGCGCAGCAGGAGGCGATCCATCGTCTTTTGCATCCTCTCGGATCGCTTCCACGACTCCATGAAGAAGTAGATTCCGCCGCCGAGAAAGCCGAAGATGGCCCACCAGTAACTCACGAAAAACTCCGACATCGCGATCACGATCAGGGTGGGCGCAGGCAGGTCGGCTCCGAACGATGTAAAGACATCCTTGAATGCCGGGATCACGAAAATCATGATCACCGCCAGCACCACGAAAGCCACGACCATCACGGCGATCGGGTAGATCAGGGCCGACTTGATCTTGTTCTTGATGGCCATCGTCTTTTCTTGATAGACGGCCAACCGGTCAAGCAGTGCCTCGAGAATGCCCCCTGCTTCGCCAGCCTCGACGAGGTTGCAATACAGGGCGTCGAAATAGAGCGGGTGCTTGCGAAACGCGGACGACAAGCTGGAGCCGGTTTCCACGTCCGAGCGGATGTCCGTGAGCAACTTGGTCAGTCTGGGATTGGGGCTGCCGCGAGCCACGATGTCGAAAGACTGGATCAGAGGCACGCCCGCACGCATCATGGTCGACAACTGCCGGGTGAAGACCGCGATGTCCTTTTGCTTGATGGAGCTCCCGCCGCTGGTGCGGCGCTTCTTGATCTTGGTGATGAGGATGCCTTGGCGGCGCAGGCTGGCGCTGACCATCGCTTCGCCACCGGCACGCATCTCTCCCCGAACGAGCTTGCCGTTTTTGTCTTTGCCCTCGTACTCGAAAACGACATCTCTGCCGCTCTTTGCGGCCGCTGCAGTCGCCATGGTGCCTCCGGGAAACGATCCGCCAATCTGGTTATCGGCCGGATTGTGGCTTTATTCAGCTCGAATCAATCGTTGGTGACGGCGATCACCTCTTCGAGAGTCGTTACGCCGGCGCGAACCTTGATCAGGCCTGACTGCCGAAGATCGCGAACGCCTTCGCGCCGGGCCTGCTGGGCGATGTCCACGGCAGTACCTTCAGCCAGAATGATCCGCTGAATCTCTTCCGTGATGGGCATCACCTGGTAGATCCCCACGCGCCCGCGGTATCCGTTGGAGCACGCTGAACAGCCAACCGCGCGAAATGGCTTCCACGATCCGTTGAGGTCGCTCTCGTCGAAGCCGGCCTTGCGCATGGCTTCGCGGGGGTAGTCGGCCGGTGTCTTGCATGACTCGCACAGCTTGCGAGCCAGACGCTGCGCCGTGATCAGCAGCACGCTGGAGGCGATGTTGAAGGGTGCCACCCCCATGTTGAGCATGCGTGTCAGCGTCGTCGGGGCATCGTTCGTGTGAAGTGTGGACATGACCATGTGACCGGTTTGCGCCGCCTTGATCGCGATGTCGGCGGTCTCCAGATCACGGATCTCGCCCACCATGATGATGTCCGGGTCCTGTCTGAGGAACGACTTCAGAGCCACCGCGAAGGTCATGCCCGCCTTGTCATTGACGTTGACCTGATTGATGCCGGGCAGGTTGATTTCTGCCGGATCCTCCACGGTGGAAATGTTGACGCCTGGCTGATTCAGGATGTTGAGGCAGGTGTAAAGCGACACGGTCTTTCCGGAGCCGGTGGGCCCCGTCACCAGCACCATGCCGTAGGGCCGTTGAATGCACTGGAGCAGTCGGTCGCGCTCGATCTTTTCGTACCCGAGAGCTTCAATACCCAGCTTGGCGCTCGAGGCATCCAGGATGCGGATCACGATCTTTTCGCCGAACAACGTTGGCAGAGTACTGACCCGAAAGTCGATCGACTTGCTTCCGAACTTCAGTTTCATCCGGCCGTCTTGCGGGACTCGTTTCTCGGAAATATCCAGTCGAGAAATGACCTTGATCCGGGACGAAAGCTTGTCCTTGATCGCGATGGGAGGCTGGGTGATCTCACGCAATTCACCATCGATGCGAAAGCGAACCCGATAGTGGTACTCGTAGGGCTCGAAATGAAGGTCGGATGCGCGGGCGTTGATGGCATCGATCAGCATCTTTTGCAAAAAACGCACGACCGGGGCATCTTCGACCTCCGCTGCCGGCTCTGCCGACTCTGGGGTACTGACTTCCTCGGTGACGTCGAACTCGAAATCCCCGGACGACATCGCTTCGAAGGCCTCACTCGCGCTCGCCCCACTCCCCTCAAGAATCTTGGAAAGCTTGTCGTGCTCGACGATGACCCACTCAGGTGTGAGTTGGGTGGCAAACTTGATGCGCTCGACTGCTTCTTGGTCCGTGGGGTCTGCGCCGCCGATGAAAAGCCGTCCGCCCCGCTTGCCAAGTACAACCACCTGATACTGCGAACACAACTTTCCGTCGACGATGCTGCGCGGCAACTTCTGGGGGTCGATGGCGTTCAGGTCAAGCACCGGAAGCGCCAGCGCCGTCGACAGGGTGTGCGCCAGATCGGAAGGGGACACGGTCCCCGCCTTGATGAGCGCCGCCACAAAACTGGTTTTCCTTTCGCTCGCCGACCGCACAAGACCTTCAGCGGCCTTTTCGGTGAGCTTGCCCGCATGCACGAGGACCCGTGCGACTCCTGAGAGCGCGGAGTGCGGTGTTTCAGCGAGCGTGTCGGCCATCAATGTCCCTGACTCAAGGCGGGGGAGTGCGGATCGGGCCGGTGTCCGCGCCGAACCACCCGAAACCAACGCAAGGCCAGACCCAGCCCGGTAACGCGCCTGACGGACCCGATGCTGGGCCGTCGAGTTTGTGGGCATTGGACTTCGGTCAAGGTAATCGATGCTCCAGCCGCAAACTTTCGGATGGTCGGGGTGAGAGGATTCGAACCTCCGGCCTCTACGTCCCGAACATAGCGCTCTACCAGGCTAAGCTACACCCCGACTTTGAATCGCCGAGCCCGGCAAAAAGGGGCGGGACTCAGGCCGATCGCTCAAGAGAACGTTGGCACAACTTTAGCAGAGCCTCTTTGTGAACTGAGTTCTCAAGGACCGCCAAACTGCGCTGTGCTTGCATGGTTTCCTCGCGCGCTGCCTCTCGCGTCGCATCCAGAGCTCCCGTGCGCCGGACGATGGCAATGACGTCCGCCAGCCGCTCCACCTCGCCGTCTTGAATGGCCTTGCGAATCAATGCGCGTTCGTCTGGGTCGCCGCGCTCCATGGCGATCAGCAAAGGCAATGTCGGCTTTCCTTCTCGCAGGTCGTCGCCGACGTTCTTGCCCAGTTCGGAGGTCGATCCTTCGTAGTCGAGCAGGTCATCAACCAATTGGTACGCGGTACCCAACGAACGCCCATAGTCTGCGCATGCCTCTTCGACCTCCGGGGGCGAATTGGCCAACACAGCACCCAATCGCGCGCTGGCCTCGAACAGTTTGGCCGTCTTGTAGCGAATCACCTTGAGGTAGTCGCTGACGTGGAGGTCGGCGTCATGCATGTTCATGAGTTGAAGCACTTCGCCTTCAGCGATGACGTTTGTTGCGTCAGACAAGACCTGCAGCACGCGCATCTGATTGACAGACACCATCATCTGAAAGGCCCGGGAGTAGATGAAATCTCCCACCAGAACGCTCGCCGCGTTGCCGAAAACCGCGTTGGACGTCTCGCGCCCGCGCCGCAAGCCCGACTCGTCCACCACGTCATCGTGCAGGCGGGTTGCCGTGTGGATGAACTCCACGCTAGCCGCCAGTTCAAATCGCTCCGCACCCTTGAAGCCGAGGGCGCCTGAAAACAGCAGCACCAAAAGCGGCCTGATTCGCTTGCCTCCCGCACTGGTGATGTAGCGAGCGATCTGGTCGACGAGCGCCACCTCTGAAGTGAGCCGTCGTCGAATGACGGCGTCGACTTCACGCATTTCTGCATCCATCGCGTCAATGCTTTGAGTCTGATCCGCCTCGCGGACTTGGGGGTTGGCGCTCACGCGATCCTTAGGAAATGAGATCCGAAATTATAGAAACCGCAGCATCCAAGGCGCAGGCCGCTGATTGTTGCCACGCCAACGCTGAGAAAGGCCGACTTTGTGCTAAAGTGCTGGGTTCTGCGCGCGGTCGAGGGTCATCCTGGAGGCCGAAGGAGCGCTGGGAACCAAATTGGAAGGTGCTGATATGTACGCGGTCATTAAAACCGGTGGGAAGCAATACCGGGTCGCCACCGGCGAGAAGATCAAAGTCGAAAAAATTGTCGCGGAAGTCGGCCAAGAGATCACGATTGATCAGGTCTTGGCTGTGGGCGAGGGTGCCGACATGAGGGTGGGCTCTCCTCTCGTGGCAGGCGTTACTGTGACTGCCACCGTCACCGCGCAGGGCAGGCTTGCCAAGGTTCGCATCTTCAAGATGCGTCGCCGCAAGCACTACCAAAAGCGCCAAGGTCACCGACAGTCTTTTACTGAAATTGAGATCGGCGCCGTCAACGGCTGACCCCAAAAACTCAATCCTCGAAAGTAAATCATGGCACAGAAAAAAGGCGGCGGCTCAACGCGCAACGGACGGGATTCCCAGCCAAAAATGTTGGGCGTCAAAGCCTACGGCGGTGAATCGATCTCTTCTGGATCCATCATTGTGCGCCAGCGTGGAACGCAGTTTCATCCTGGTGCTAACGTCGGAATAGGAAGGGATCACACCCTGTTCGCGCTCGTTGATGGCGAGGTCGTCTTTTCCGTCAAGGGCCCACAGAACCGCCGGACAGTGAGTATCAAGAATCATTGACCGCAGTGGTTTTTGTATCCTTGAGCCCCGGTTTACCGGGGCTTTTGTTTTTTCGAAATAGATCTATTCTGATGATCCATCTTTGGATTGAGAGAGATTTATATCTGGTTTATTTATCGAGTCACACCAATCCATGAAATTCGTCGACGAAGCTACTATCGATATTTCCGCCGGCGATGGTGGAAATGGCTGCATGAGCTTTCGCCGCGAGAAGTTCATCCCCTTTGGTGGTCCGAATGGAGGCGATGGGGGGCGTGGCGGTAGCGTCTATGCGGTCGGTGATCGAAATTTGAATACGCTCATTGACTACCGGTATGCTCGGCGCCATGAAGCTCGGCGTGGTGAAAACGGGCGCGGTTCTGATCAGTTTGGGGCTGCTGCTGAAGATATCATTCTTCGGATGCCGATGGGCACGATCATAACCAATACGGAAAATGATCAGATCATCGCAGAGTTACTTGTTCCAGATGAGAAAGTTTTACTTGCCAAGGGTGGTGATGGTGGTTTTGGAAACCTGCATTTCAAAACCAGTACGAATCGAGCTCCCAGGCAGAAGACACCAGGCTGGCCCGGTGAGAATTTTCACGTCCGGCTGGAATTGAGGGTGTTGGCTGATGTCGGTTTGCTCGGCATGCCAAATGCGGGTAAATCGACGCTGATCGCTGCGATTTCAAATGCCAAGCCTAAGATCGCTGACTATCCATTCACGACGCTTCATCCGAACCTTGGCGTCGTCAGGGTGGCACCAGAGCAAAGTTTTGTTGTCGCAGATATACCTGGCTTGATTGAGGGTGCCTCTGAGGGTGCTGGTTTGGGGCATTTGTTCCTGCGGCATTTGCAGCGTACGCATCTCTTGTTGCACATGATTGATTTTGCGCCATTTGATACTGACGTGGATTCGGTTGCGCAGGCCAAGGCCATCGTGCGAGAACTGAAAAGGTATGATGAATCGCTCTATGAAAAGCCCCGCTGGGTCGTGCTCAATAAACTTGACATGGTGCCGTCCGAGGAGCGTGCGCAACGCGTGGCGGACTTCATCAAGCGCTTCAGGTGGAAGGGTCCGGTCTTCCAGATTTCTGCCTTGACTCGCGAGGGCTGTGAGACCCTGATCCGTGCGATCTTTGACCATGTGGCAGCGTCCAAGAACAAGCCGCCCGTCGAGCCGGACCCACGGTTTTCCAGTGACCCGATCGGGGATGATGGTCCATGAGCCCAGTGTTGCCGCGCGCTCGCCGGATCGTCATCAAGGTCGGGTCCAGCCTCGTGACGAACGAGGGGCGTGGACTTGACTCGGATGCCATCGGCAACTGGTGTCGACAGCTCGCAATCCTGGCCTCTGAGGGTCGTGAGCTGGTGATCGCGTCGAGCGGCGCCAGTGCCGGGGGCATGAAGCGTCTCGGCTGGTCCGAGCGGCCGAAGCAGTTGCATGAGTTGCAAGCTGCAGCCGCGGTGGGCCAGATGGGCCTGGCGCAGATGTACGAGTCGATGCTCAGGCAGCACGATGTGAAAAGCGCTCAGGTGCTGTTGACGCATGCGGATCTGGCCGACCGGGAAAGATATCTCAACGCCAGATCAACGCTTATTACATTATTGAAATTGAATGTTATTCCTGTCATTAATGAAAATGACACCGTTGTCAATGATGAAATAAAATTTGGTGACAATGATACGCTTGGAGCATTGGTCGCCAATTTAATTGAGGCAGATGCGTTAATCATCCTGACAGATCAATCGGGGCTCTATTCTGAAGACCCGAGAAAGAATCCTCAGGCCCAGTTGATCCGTACGGCTTTGGCGGGAGACCCTGAACTTGAGCGGATGGCTGGTGGGGCAGGGAGCAGTATCGGCCGTGGTGGAATGATCACCAAGATACTGGCCGCGAAACGCGCAGCGCGCAGTGGCGCCAGTACCGTCATTGCCTGGGGTCGCGAACCCAATATCTTGCTTCGGTTGTGTGCAGGCGAGGCGCTCGGTACGGAACTCTGGGTTCAAACGCCAAAGGTCACGGCTCGCAAGCAGTGGATGATTGATCAACTGCAGTTGCGCGGTGCGGTCATTGTTGACGCTGGTGCCTTGGTCAAAATCCGTGAAGATGGCAAGAGTCTGCTTCCAGTGGGTGTCTGCGAGGTGAAGGGAGAATTTCACCGCGGCGACATCATTTCCATCGTGGATTCCGATGGTGCAGAAGTGGCTCGCGGGTTGACCAACTATTCGAGTAGCGAAGCAAGACTCATAGCAAGAAAGTCATCCAATGAGTTGGAGTCTCTTCTGGGATTTGTCTGTGAGGCAGAAATGATTCACCGGGACAACATGGTTTTGCTTTAGATTTCCACTGTGGTTCAAGTTTTGTGGATCAACTGGTCTCATTGAGGCTCGATTGGTTTTTCAGTGGGTGGAGGCGCACTTCCCGCGGTTGGTGGCTGTTCGGACCCCCTCTGAGGCTGGGAGTTGCGGTAATCCATACTGAATTCGGTGCGTAAATATCTTCCTTGGCGTGAATTTGGCAAGAACTTCGACAGTTCAGTCAGAGCTGTCTGGTAGACGTCCCGCTTGAAGTCGATGACAACTTCCAGTGGTATCCAGTATTCATGCCAGCGCCAAGCGTCGAACTCGGGGTGGCTCGTGGCTCGAAGATTCATGTCGCTATCCCTGCCGGTCAACTGGAGCAGGAACCAGATCTGCTTTTGACCCCTGTAATGGCCACGGGACTCGCGTCGAATGAACCGGTCGGGAACCTCGTAGCGCAGCCAGTCACGTGTGCGCGCAAGGATGCGGACGTGGTCAGGGAAT
>Ga0114958_10003588_pt1 | contig 11023 bp, 11 predicted proteins | sample C_130208_EF_Meta_FD_89577 | JGI IMG/M metagenome (GOLD analysis project Ga0114958, IMG submission 89577) | Freshwater microbial communities from Lake Croche, Canada to study carbon cycling - C_130208_EF_MetaG | ecosystem: Environmental > Aquatic > Freshwater > Lake | place: Lake Croche, Canada... | reverse complement strand
TTATCATTTCTGGATTATTAATCTTTCCTAATCGATTAAATTTTTCTATATAATTTGAATAATCGTTCATTATAAATTGTATTTTAGGTTTACCTGTTTCTCTTTTAATATTTACAATTTGTGGTCCCAAAAACCAGTAAATAACTTTTGACAACCCATCTTTACGTTCAGGTGTTGCTGAAAGTCCTAAAAGATATTTAGGTTGAATTTTAAAAAAAAGACTTGAAAAAGTTCTACTAGCGACATGATGTGTTTCGTCAATTTGCATCATACCAAATGAATCAAATGTTTCTTTTGGATAATCGCGTTTTATAATGGTTTGTATCATTCCAATAACAATATCAGTATCTTCAATTTCACAACGTTCTTGTTTTATTACACCTATTCTTGCACTAGGTAAGTATTGTTTTATACGAGTTACCCATTGATCTAATAAAAAATCTGCATGTACAATAACTAATGTTTTTACTTTCATTAAACTTATTAATTTAAGTGCTACAACAGTCTTACCAAGACCCGTATCAAGGGAAATAAGACCTCCTCCAAAGTTGTCAAATGTTTTTAAAGTAGCGTCAATTGTAGTTTGTTGAACATCTCGAAGTGTACCATTAAAATCTAAATCAATGGCGTCACCTAAATTAATTGTATTTTTTTGTGGTAAACGGTACTGTTCAATACCATAATAGCGTGGAAGGTATATTTTTGTTTTAGATATTCTAAAAACTGGATAAGCAACTTTATCAACACTGATAAAATTAGGATTTTCTAAAGGTTTTACATAAAGTTCAGATTTAATAGAATTTAAAAAATGTGGTGGTAAACTTTTTAAAGTAATTGAATACCCTAATGGACATAATTCAGTCTCCATTTTTATTTTTTTTTATTTTATTTATATTCATTTGTTTAAATTAAATTTAATTAAATTAAATTAATATTATTTGTATTTATCATAAAATTCTATAACAGACTTACTTACTTTTATACTTTTTTTATTAAATTCAGTTATTTTAACTGAATCTGAATTTCTAGCACGAGAAATAGCAACATATGCTTGTCCACATGCAAATATTGAATCACCTATATCAATTTCAAGTAAATCAATAGTAGCACCTTGAGATTTATGTATACTTATTGCCCATGAAAGCATTAGTGGTAAATATTTAAAATCTAAATTAGTAGTTGAAGTGTCTCCAAATTCAGGTTTTATATGAAAATAAGTAATACAGTAATTTTTACCATTAACAAGTCTAATTGTTACACCACCTTTATTTAAACTTACAACAATTCCACGAGTTCCATTAACGATACCTGGTTCTAAATTTCGTGTTACCATAACTTGCGAACCAACACATATATTTACAAATTCTGGAATTTTGTTATCACTGATATATTTTTTACTTTCTTTTAATTTAATAATATCTTTGGGGTAAATTATTTTATAATTATTAGATTCGTTACCAGCATTTAAAAGTAATTCAAGTTCATAATTATTTGTGGTTTCAACATCTTTATTTTTTGAAAATAATTTAGTTGGTTTTATATCACCAGTAAATACAGTTAATTTCATTTTTTCAATTAAACTAAGATCATTAATTTTACCCCATCGAAGTTGTTGTAAAAGATTATGAAAAGGTTCATCAGAATTTACACGCATATTTTCAGTAAGGATACTTACTTCAATATTACAAGCATTCCAACAATTTGCATAAAAACAATATTCACCTTCAATTGGTCTTAATTGAGACATATCACCAACTAAAATAATTTGAAGATTTCCAAATGGTTTATCACTTTTGTGTATAATTTTAAAAATTTCTGCAATTGTATCAAATAAAATATCATTTAACATAGATACTTCATCTATAATAAGTACATCTAAATTTAAAAGATAATCAAAAAGACCATTTTTTAATTTTATTTTTTTAATAAGATCTTTTGGACTACCTTTTCCCAAACCTATACCAATTGTACTATGTAAAGTTCTTCCATTTATTAAAAGCGATGCACATCCAGTCATAGCAGTTAATGCATATTTTTTACCATTTAATATTAATGATTCGCAAATATGTTCAATAAGATAACTTTTACCAGATCCTGCAAATCCAGTAATAAATGAATTTTTGCCATTTAAAATTTTTAATTTTATATCAGATTGTTTTTGATTAAGTTTCGCCATTTAACTTAATTAAACTTAATTGTTTAAATTAAATTTTAAATTAATTTATTTTTAAAAACAAATGATACAAATCCAAATATAACATCTATAAGTAATGGGATCCATACTATATTTTTACCTTGAAATGAATAAATAGCTGCTGCTAAATATAATAAACCATGTATAAGGCGCAATGGAGACCACCATGTTGCCCCACCTGCTTCAGGTGCGTTCATTCTACCATTTGTAAAATATAAATACAAAAAACTTATTGAAATTGCCAATAATATAAATCCAAAAATTTTATTATTTGGTATCTTAGTACTTAAATAAACTAAAAATAACCTTGCTGGTATACATCCTAATAAAAATAATATTTTAGACATATTATATATTATATATTTTTATTTTTAAAATTAAAATAAAAATTAATAATAAAAGTTAAAAGTAAAAATGTTTAAAAAAAAACCAGGTGATGATACTGGAATGCAAACTAGGGTATGGGGTCCAGCAGGTTGGTTATTTTTACATTCAATTGCACAAAATTATCCATGGAAACCAACAATTGAACAAAAAGAATGGTATTATAATTTTTTTAAATTAGTTGGGAATGTGTTACCGTGTAAATATTGCCGTGAAAGTTATCAAGAATTTATTACACAACCTGGTACATTATTAAGTATAAACACGATGAAAAACCGTATGTCAGTTGTAAAATGGTTATACCACGTTCATAATAAAGTAAATAAAAAACTTGGTATAAAAAATAATTTTACATTACAAGAAACGATAAATAAATATGAATCATTTAGAAGTAAATGTCATAAGAGTCCTGAAATATTAAATAAAATAAAAAAAGGATGTTTAGATCCTATGAAAGGATCTCGTAAAAGATGTTTTATATCAGTTGAAAATGTTGATAAAGATGGAAATACATTTGGAAAAAAAAAAGTAAATAATGAAGAATTTATAAATGCAATGAATGTTTTAAATGTTATTGATAAAAATGATAAAAAAAATATTAAAAATAAATATCGTAAACTTTCAATGATATATCATCCAGATAGACCAATGGGTGATGAAACAAAATTTAAAGAAATTAATAATGCATATCATTTATTAATGAATAAAACAAAAAAAACACATTTTGGGAAAAAAAAAAATTTAAAATTAATCAGTATCAAAAAAAGTTTAAAAAAAAATAAAAAATTTATGGCAACATTTGATATAAATGGTCGTAAAAAAATTATATATTTTGGTGCAGCAGGAGCGAGTGATTATACAAAACATAAAGATATAACTCGTAGAAATAGATACATTTTTAGACATAAAAAAGATTTTAAAACAAATGATCCATCGCGTGCTGGTTATTTAAGTATGTTTGTATTATGGAATAAACCCTCTTTACAATCAGGTATAGCAGATTATCGTAGACGTTTAAATAGTTATAATAGAACAGGTAAATTTCTTACTAATATTTCTAAATCTTAATCATCATAATAATCAATATCTTTTTCATCATAATCATCAATTGCATTATTATCAATTTCATCAACTTCAATATTTTCATTATCATCATTAATACTTTCAAAATCAGATTGATCACGGTCTATATCAATTTCATTATCAGTTTCATGTATAAGATCATCAATGTCAATTTCAAGTTCAATTTCATCATCTTCAGAATCTGAAGATTCTAATTCATCATCAGTGATGTCTATAAATTGTGATGAAGTTAATTTTTTAATTTTAATAATTTTATTTTCATTTCTTCTTAAAAATGGAAAATCGTAAAATTTAATAGGTAAATCTATTTTTTTAATAAAAACAGTATGGGAAAGATCAATAATTTTTTTAGAAAATATACGATCATGATATTCTTGAAATGTTTCTAAATGAGATACTTTCATATAATGATCGGTTGTTGGAAACCAAAATGTTTTTCTAGGTTCTCTAAGAAGATTATTTATTACTAAATAGTTTATTTCATCTAAAGTTGATGAATGATTTGATACAAATAAAAAACTAAAAAAAATTCTTAATTTTTCTTCTAATATTTCAGATTTATTTTTTGTTAAAACTGTTTTAACAGGTTCAATTTTAATATTAGTTATTTCTTTAAAAATAGGTATTTTACCAAAATATATACATTTCCAATTACATGCTACTTTTTTAGGTATTACCCATGATTTTTTTTTAGTTTTTTTATCAATTTCTATAATAGATTTATAATATCCACATTGTATTATAAATCTATTATTTGTTGTATCGTGAAATTTAAAAACCGGTCCTCCACATTTACATTCTTCAATAGAATCATATTCATCTTTTGTTAAAAAATTTTCATTTAAATTAATTTTATTTTTTTTTGAACAAGATTTGTTAGCAAACATGTTTCTTATCATTTTTTAAGTTAATTTTAAATTAATTTAAATTCATTTTTTTAAGTGAATTGTTTTTTTGTAAAAAATTAAATTAATTTAAATCTAAATTGTTCAAAATTATCAAAGTTATTAAAATCTATTTCAATTTTATTTTTAACTTTAACTTTTGTTTTAAAATAATGGATAATCATTAACATTGCGTCAGACATATCATGTTTTCTTTCAGATTCTTGAAATGTTTTAAATTGATTTAAATATTCAAAACTTAAATTTAAACTTTCAATTTTTCTAAGATCATAATCACCTTTTGTCATTTTAAAAAATTTATGAATTGTATTGGGACTTACTAATTTTACTTTATTTCTAAATTTAGAAAAAAGAAGGTCTTGAACATTTGTTATCCCAACCGGAGGTTGTCGTTCTATTAAAATAATATCACTAATTTCAAATAAATTAACATGTTCTTGTATAAAATGATCTAAATAATCTGGAATACAATTAGAATGATAAAGTTGACAATTACAATAAGAAATTGTAGTATGCTTTATTTTTGTTATATCAACGCGGTTACAATCTAATACACTAATGGTTTCATTAATTTCTGCAAAAACATATCCTAAATTTATAATTCCTATATCTATGGAAAGTATTTTTACCATATTTATTTAAATTTAAAAAATTTTTATTCTTTAAATTAAAATAATTAATAAGTATAACAATGTCTACTAATAATTGTAATAATTGTGGTAAATCGCATTTTAAAAAATTTGCATTTGGACAATCTGCTGATAATTTCTTTTTTCAACCAACAAATGTTAATATGGGTTTTGTAAAGCAATGTTTAAAAACTGCTGGATATGGTAATCAAACACCATTAACTAGGTTTGGTAATAATAAAAATAGTTTGGGTCCTATGAAAATTGGAACAAAAAAAACCAAAAAATAATTTTTAACAAAAAATAATTGTACTTTAAAAGAATAAAAAGAATAAATGAAACGTAAATTAAACGAAATTATGGATAATAAAATTGATGAGAATGAATTAATAATTTCATTTAACAATCTTACACTTAAACCAGAAAAAAAAAGAAAAAATGTTGAATATCCATGGTCTGAATATATAGTTTACATTATTTGTAAAAATAAAATAAAATTAAAATCATTTGAAGAAATAGAAAAATCATTTGAAGAAACTATTCCACAAGGATATCATATGGATTTAATCCTTGCTGATAAAAAAAAAGTTATGAATTATTATAATAATTTCTGGAATTTTTTTGAAAAATTAAATTTAAATGTTTTAAATGTTTTTTTACTTGGTAAAAATCAAAATAAAATTCCAGAAATTAATAATATCCATTTAAATCACAATGGTAAACTTAAAGCAGATATTGTTTTAAAAACAAATTTAAAAGTTACAAAAGTTACAAAAGTTACGGAAGTTACGGAAGTTACAAAAGTTACGGAAGTTACAAAAGTTACGGAATTTATAGGTTTTTCAGTAAAAAGTTCAGAATATGATACACTTACAAATTACTCAGTATATAAAATGTTACCAAAAGAACAAGTACTATCGTTAAAAGAATTACAAATACAAATTATAAAAGAACATAAATTAAGTATAACAAAAAATATTTATAGACAAAATCGTGAAAAATATAATAAACTTTTTTCAAATGGAAATAATCTTAATAACGAATACCATATTTTATTAAATAATATTATTTTAGAACATAAAGAAGACATACTTAAATCTTGGTATAAAAATTTATTTGGAAATTTAGGATATAAATTATATACATTTAATGGATCTAATTTAATTCTTGACACTCTTTCGCCATTATTAATTAATATAAAACCAATTCAAAATCCTGCAAAAAATCCTGAAGGTGCAGCAAAACTATTTTATATTCTTTATGATAATGAAATCCCCATTTATAAATGGGAAGTAAGGTGGAAAGGTGACATCTTTGTTTCTCCGCAAATTCTTACTTTTAAATGGAATCCAGAAAAAGATACCATTAAATTATTAAATTAAAAATTAAAAAAGACCCTTGGGTTCCCTAAAAAGAAACATTATTTTAAAAAATGAACTTCGTTATCCATTCTTCATGGAATTCAGTTTTTGAAAAGTTTAAAATTAAAAACACAAACGATGTTATTTTTCGTGTTTTTTCAAAAGATATAAAAGATATTAAAATAGTTTTACTTGGACAAGATCCGTATCCTGAAAAATCCGATGGACTTTCTTTTTCAGTTCCTAAAGATGTAAAAATACCAGGATCATTAAAAAATATGTTTAAAGAACTTAAAAATACTTTTCCAGAACGAGAATACCAATTTAATCATGGGGATCTTGAACATTGGTTTAATAATGGTATTTTTTTATTAAATTGTAGTTTAACTATTGGTTAAATAAAAAAATGGACTCCATTTATTAATTATGTTATTAATTATATTTCTGAAAATACAGATGCAGTTTTTTTATTACTTGGTAATTATGCAAAATGTAAATCAAAATTAGTTAAAAAATTTGTTACAGCAATACACCCAAGTCCATCAACACATGGGTTTATTGGTTCAGGTGTATTTAAAAAAGTAGAAAATGTTCTTGGAGAACAATTTAATTGGCAAAATTAAATAAATTGTTTATTTAAATGAGTTATTGTAAAGGTAAAAAAAGTGTACCTGTAAATTTGGGACTTTATAATAAAATTAAATCAAGTGTAAAAAGTAAAGTAAAACGTTGGCCATCTGCTTATGCATCTGGACAACTTGTTAAAATGTATAAACAAAAAGGTGGACAATATCATTGTTCTTCTTTTGGTAATGGATCCTTTGGACAAAATTCATTTGGGTCATTAGATCGTTGGTTTAAAGAAAAATGGATTAATGTTTGTAAACGTTCTTCTTCTGGGAAGAACTTGCCTTGTGGAAGAAAAAAAAGTTCACCAAATGGGTATCCTTATTGCCGCCCATCTATAAAAATTTCAAAAAAAACACCTAAAACATCTTTTGAAATACCAAATAGTATATTAAAAAAGCGATGTGCATTAAAACACCGTATTAAAGGAAAAAGACTTTCTTTTGGGGAAAAAAAATTAAAAGTTGATTTAAATTCTAAAAAAAGTATTAATTTACTTCGTAAAAAAATACTTTTATCTCAACCAAATAATTGTTTAACATGGAATAATTGTAATTCATGGTTATATTTTATTTCAAATAAAATTAAAGATGGTGTTATAACATATACTTTAAAACGTAAAAAAACCATTATTAATAAAACTCCAAGTAATAAATTTAATAATTATATTAAAAAATCAAAAGGTAATGTTACATCTTTTTATTCACCAAGTGGAACACTTTTAATAATTCCTCGTAAAGCATACATTAATCTTATTGATTTTACATTTAATGCAAGTAATAAAGAATGGATTGATTTATGGAAAAGAGTATTATCGGAATCTAAAAAAATGAAAAATTTAAAATTTATTTCAACACATGGGCACACCGTAAATTGGTTACATATTCGATTAGAAAAAAATAAAAGGTTTAAAATTTAAAATTTAATTAAATATACTTTTTTTAAATCGAATTTAAAATTTGTGAAATAACTGTTTTTATAACTTCTACATTAACTGCGTTTCCAAGTTGTTTATAAGCAATACGATCTGTTTTATGAAGTTTAAATGTATCTGGAAATGATTGTAAACGCGCACATTCACGTGGTGTTATATACCTTCTTTCTTTTGCATAAATAGGTGTTTGAACAATTGCTACTAATGTTGGAAAATAGTCTGTTTTTTTAACACGAATACCAGATTGTCTAAATTGAATAAAATAATTAAAAATTGAATCATCTTTTTTTAATTTACCTGTTTGCCATTCAAGTTTACCAAAAATTTCTTTTTTTGTAATTATTTCATTAAATTGATTATACCAAGTATCCCATTGTGTTTGATATTTGGTATAAATTCTTTTATTTTTAGTTATATAGTCTTGTTTCCATTTTACTAAATTTTTAAATTCTTCTGTACTTCGTTCTTTATAAAATTCATTTGCAAGTATAGTTGGACTAAGATTTTCACCTACTTCAAATTGTTTTATCATAGATTCCCATGCTTCGAGAATTTCTTCTTCATCGGGTTTTATATCATACCCTTTTACATTAGATTCAAAAATATTTACTTTTTTTTTAATTAAATTTAATTTAATTTTTTCAAATGGAATATCTTTACGAATACATGCAAAAATAACACGTTCACGGTTTTGAGGAATACCAAGATGGTGTGGGGAAAGATCAAATGTCTGAAGGTTATACCCCGCTTGATCAATTTCATTAAGAATATATTCCCAAACTTTACCTGAATCAATTTTTTTAATATGTTTTACGTTTTCCAAGAACATAAATTTTGGATTTTTTAATTTAGCAATTCTAATTATATGGTCAAATAATTTACCACGAGGGTCATCTCTTCCTAATTTTTTACCAGCATTTGATACACTTTGACATGGAAAACCACCACATAGTATATCAAAATCTGGTAATTCAGTTAATTTTGTTATATCAGTTTTAGGTTCAATGGCATAATTATTTTTATACACTTCTCGGCATTCTTTATCAATATCACATGCTAAAACACACGTATGTCCAAGTTGTGATAAACATTGATGAAACCCACCAATTCCACAAAATAAATCAATAAACTTTAAATTTTCCATTTTAAACTTTTATTAATTTTATTACGTTTAAACTTTTAAGTTTATTTAAAAAAAAACTTAAAAATTAAAAATTAAAATAAAGATAAATAATAAAGAAATATGTTTATTAAATCTGATTTTAAAAATTTAAATGTGGGAATATTAAAAAAATTATCTAAAAATGTAAAATTAAAGTATAATTTAAAAAAATCAGAAATGATAGAAAATTATAACCAGTATCTTGCATGTAAAATAATACAAAAAAACTTTAGAAAACATTTTTACCGTAATGCAGTAGACAATATAACATTAGAATGTATATCATTTCCATGTTTTATATACCGTGTTAAATCAGGAAAATGTTTTTTTTATGATTACAATTCTATCATAAAATATATAATGAAATCTGGAAAGGTAATTGATCCCAATACACGTAATGAATATACAGACTTTGATTTAATTAGATTAGATACGGAAGCAAAATTTTATTTTCCCGATAAAAATTTTAAAAGTACACTTAAAATAAAAAAAAATGAAAATTATGCAAAACGTATACGTAATCGTGAAAACGAGATACTTACGTTTCAAATGAGATTAGATGAAATTAAAATAAGTATAATAACAATAATAACAGATGAAATAATGTTGTGGAATTTAGGAGACGAAGTAATAATTATAGAAAATGTAGAATACCGCAATTTTAATAGTTACATTAATTCATTAATCCATGAATTAAAAATATTTTTTCTACATTTAAAAAGTTATAGTCAATTTGAAGCAAAATGTTTTAAAGATACTTTTATAACTGAAATTGATAATAGATCTGAATATTTTTTAAATATCATTATTCTTCTTTAAATTTTTTTTTACAAAATAATTTTTCACTTAAAGAAATATTTATTTAAAGAATTAAAAAAAAGTTAAAGTTTAAAATGGAACAAATGGTTGATACAATGTGTGGTATATGTAAAAATCCTACATTTATGTGTAAGTGTGATATATCTTGGAATTATTTTGATTCTATTTTAAATAAAGAATGTTTAGGTAAAACGGGTAATGACGTTGTTTATACTTCATTAAATATTTCTACAATGACACTTTGTTTTAATTTTAATCAACAAATTAATTTAAAATTATTAAAAGAAAAATTACCAGAATCATTAACAGTTAATTATAAACCTGGGTCTAAAAAATCAAAAGTTCCAAAAAAAAAAGGTACTGACTCGTTTTATAATAGTTTTGATATTAAAATTTGTTTGGTAGACCATGAAAAAAACATTTATTCAAACATAAGTATATTTATTTTTCCCAATGGAAAAGCAAAAGCAGCAGGTATAAAAACAATAAATACAATTCAAATATTAATGGATGAATTAGTTGAATTAATAAATTATGTACCAGGTACTACAGAAAATCCAAAATTACTTGCACCTGAAAATATAAAAATACAAATGATATGTAGTGATTTTAAAATTAAACCAATAAAAGAAGACTCTGATGGATGGTGTATAAAACAAGAAGAACTTAAAAATATTTTAGTAAAACAAGGATTAAGTGCTACATTTAGTGCTTTAAGTAGGTATCCTGGTATAAATTTAAAAATAGATTCTATAATTGATGAAGGAAAGCAAATAAGTTTATTAATATTTAGATCAGGTAGTATAATTATAACAGGTGGAAAAAATGCAAAAGATTTATCAAATTGTTATAATTTTATAACAAATATTATAAAAAATAATCAAAAAGTTTTATTTTATTATGACATTAATGAAGAAATAAAACA
>Ga0114958_10003581_pt1 | contig 11039 bp, 7 predicted proteins | sample C_130208_EF_Meta_FD_89577 | JGI IMG/M metagenome (GOLD analysis project Ga0114958, IMG submission 89577) | Freshwater microbial communities from Lake Croche, Canada to study carbon cycling - C_130208_EF_MetaG | ecosystem: Environmental > Aquatic > Freshwater > Lake | place: Lake Croche, Canada... | reverse complement strand
GCCGCCACGATCAACAGGATGGCCGTGAGCGCATAGGGGATCGGGTTCTTGTCGAGGCCCTTGATGCCGTCGAATATCTGCACTGGAGCGACACGGGTGAAATCGAAGACAAGAGGAACGCCGAGTTCCGTGAACGCCCAGATGAACACCACCGAGGCACCGGCGAACACTCCCGGCATCGCCAAGGGCAGCGTGATTTTCCAAAAACGCCGGAAGGGCGAGCAGCCGAGATTCTCCGCCGCCTGCTCCATCGCGGGGTCGAGGTTCGACAAGGCGGCCGCGATGTTCATGTAAAGAATCGGGTAAAGGTGCAGGGCGTTCATCAGCACGATCCCGATGAATCGCCCGTTCGCGAGCCAGTCGTAGGGCGCGTCCGCCATCATCCAGCCGAGCTTCATCAACAGGGCATTAAGGGCGCCATCGACGCCAAGCATCTGCTTCACTCCCACCGCACCCACGAACGGGGGCAGGATCATCGGTGCCAGCACCAGCACGCCGAGCGCGTTCTTGAAGCGGAAGTCAAAGCGATGGCCGATGAGTGCCAACGGAAACGCGATCACCAAGGTGGCCACCGTACTCACCACGCCGAGGATGAAGGCGTTCCACAAGCCCTCGCGGTAGATCGGATTTCCAAATACCGCGCCGAGGAAGTCAAAGGTGAACGCGCCATCGGAGGGACGAATGAAGGCCTGCTTCACCACCATTCCGGCCGGATAGAGGAAGAACACGGCGAACAGGAGGCTGGTGACCAGCGCGATCAGGATGGCGGGACCACGTTTCATGTCAGCGGGTGGTGGAGAGTTTCGGGGCTTGCTTGGCCAAGTGCTCGGCCATGCGGTAATTCGCTCGGAACCACTCGCCCAGTTCGGCGGCCTTGGCGGCGGCTTTCAATGGGTCGGAACCGTCAAGAACAGGATCCCCCTTGCCGACCTTGTCGTAGGAAATCGCGGAGACATTGGAAAATGCCGTCATCGCTTCCTCAGGAAATCCAGCGGCCTTCATGGCCATCCACGCGTGCTTCATTTCCTCGTGCGAGTCGATGCAGGCGATCTTCACGATGTTCCGCAGCGTGTTGAAGGATTTGCCGGTCAGTTCCTTGTTGTAGGTGATCGCGCCTCCATCGGTGTAAGGATTGCTCTCAGGACTGATTGAATTGGCCAGATTCTCCGGCGTGTAGACGTCGCGACGAATCGGCGATCGATAGAGTGCATGCGTCTTCGGTCCTCCCGGTGTTCCGGGCTTTCCAGACCACAAGGTCTGTCCTTCCGGTGAAAGCACGAACTCAACAAAGGCTTGCGCGATGTGCGCATGTGGAGCGCCATTCAAGACCGCAATCGGGTCAGCACTCAGCGTTGCCCCACCGACCGGCGACCGCCAATCGACACGCGAGGTGCCGTCCTGTCTGATCATTTCCTGATGATAGGAGCGCCCATAGAAGTCAATGCACATCCCCGCGGCCGCGTCGCCCTGGCCGATGTCGTGCGGAACCTTCGACGCGCTGTCGGTGAAGTAACGGGCATTCGCTCCCATCTTCAGGATCAACCGCATGCCATTGTCCCAACCTTCGGACTTGGCCTTCTCAAGATCCGGACCGGCATTCGCGAGCGCGCGCTGCATCTGGTCCTGCACGACGAGTTCAAAGGCGCGGGCGACCGAACCGCTCTTGGTGGGATCGGCCAGTGCGACCGCTCCCATCAACTTTGGATCGCCCAGATCATCCCAACGCTGGGGAATCGGCGCTCCGAGGCGCTTCAAGACGTCTGGATTGTAGGCAACACCGAAGCGCGACACGCAACAACCGACCCAGACATGATCCGGAGGATAATAGGTCTCACCCGTGAAGCCGGGCTGGATTGCCGACTGCTCGCCAAACCACTCGGGATGTTGATTGAAAACATCGAGTGGAGCCAGCCGCCCCTGCTTCGCCTGAGAGGCAAAGTCCGGCTCACCACCACCGAAAAACACGTCGATGCCGATCCCTTCCCGTTTGGTCTCCTTCGCGGCTTTGAAGCCAGCATCAAGCACCATGCGGATTTCAGAAGTTCCTCCGGGAGTACGCCAGTCGACGTAGATCGTGCGACCGGTTCTCTTTTTCCACCAGCCTGCGAAAGCCTCCCCGAATTCCTCACGGATCGACTCATTGTGAGGCGTGATGATAACCAGCCGATCGTCCGCCTTTTCAGGCGAAACGGTGACCGTCTCGCGGCGCATCGAGATCGGCAGCGCGACGATGAGAGCCAGCAAGCCAAAGATGATTAACGCACGCTTCATGACTTCAAGATCACCACATCATCATGACGGCACTGCACAATCACCGGCGTCTCGCCAGGCTCGTGGATGACATGCGGATTGAGCTCCACCACCTGCTGTCGACCCACTGCGGTCTCGATCCAGTACTGGATGCGCTGGCCAAGATAGGTGCGTTCGACAATTTTCCCTGACAGGTGATTGTCCATTGCCGTTCCGAGGCGCCAGGCTTCCGGACGGATGGAAAGCGTGACCTTCTCTCCCGAAACCGGCGGCCAGTCGGGATCGGACACGCGACCGACCAGCGGCCCAGCAGCGGTATTGACCATCGCGAATCCACCGCGGAACTCGATCACTTCTCCGGGGATCAGATTGGTCTCGCCGATGAAGTTCGCGACGTAGGCACTGCGCGGCTTGCGGTAAATTTCCTCAGGCGTCCCGAGCTGGCCGATCTTTCCATTCGACAGCACGGCCATCCGGTCGGACATCGCTAGAGCCTCCTCCTGATCGTGGGTCACATAGATCGCCGTCAGCCCGTTCTCTTTCACGATCCGGCGGATCTCCCGGCGCATCTCAACACGCAGTTGGGCATCGAGGTTGGAAAGCGGCTCATCGAGCAGCAGACACTTCGGTTGCACCACCAGCGCCCTCGCCAAAGAGACCCGCTGCTGCTGCCCGCCGGACATCTGGTCGATCGAGCGGTCACCGAATCCGACCAGCTTGACCATCTCGAGCGCCTCGGCCACCCGCGTGCGGATTTCCGCCTTCGGAACCTTCCGCTCCTCCAAGCCAAAGGCCACGTTCTGGCCGACGGTGAGATGAGGCCACAGCGCGTAACTCTGGAACACCATCGCCGCCTCACGCTTGTAGGGCGGGAGCTTCGTCACATCCCGGTCACCGAAATGGATCGTTCCGGAGGTGGGGATTTCCAAGCCCGCAATGCAGCGCAGCAGGGTCGTCTTCCCGCATCCGGAGGCCCCCAGTAGGAAAAACAGCTCCCCGGGCGCAATTTCCACGCTGACCCCGTCCAGGGCGCGGGTTCCGCCGAATTGTTTGACCACGCTGCCGACACGAATGGATTCCATAATGAGCAAGGCTCCATGCTCAGGCACAGGCACACCGAAGCAAGCCGTAAGGCTGCCAATCCTTCGGCGGAATTTTCGCAAAGATTCTCTTGCCAAGGATGAACCCCCATCATACATCCGCGCCGCGATGGTTCCATCGCGGCACCTGCTCGGGTGGCGGAATTGGTAGACGCGCTAGACTAAGGATCTAGTAAGGCAACTTGTGGGGGTTCGAGTCCCCCCTCGAGCACTTATTTTGAAGAAATAATCAGTTGGTTGCTTCTCGCAGCATCTCCAGATAATCCTCCCGCTTCACTTCGTATCCCCCGAACGTGGCGATGTGAGGTGTCAGCCACTGGGTATCGAGCAAAACAAAGCCCTGCGAGGTGAGTCGCTCAACGAGATGAACCAATGCGATCTTCGATGCATCGGTCTTTCTTGAAAACATGCTCTCTCCGAAGAATGCGCGGCCAATCGCGACGCCATACAGCCCGCCCTGAAGCCCCTCCGCGTCCCAGCATTCCACCGAATGCGCGAAACCGAGCCGATGGAGCTCGCAGTAGCTTCCGAGGATCACGGAATCGATCCACGTGGAATCGCGTTCGGCACAACCGAGCATCACCTCGCGGAACGCCGTATCCCAGCGGACTTCGAAAGGCTTCCTCCGCAGGGCCTTCTTCAGCCCGTGCGGAACGTGAAAATCTCCATTCAGAGGAATCAACCCGCGGAGCTGAGGCGAGAACCAGAGGATCTCGCCTTTCTCTGCCATGGGGAACACTCCCTGGACATACGCTCCAAGGAGTGCCTCCGGACGGATCGCCTTCCGACTCACGGCATGTCCGACGCCGGCTTCGCGGGTGCAGGTTTCCCTGACGCCGGCTTGGAGGAATTCGGCTTGTCAGCGGCAGGTGCCTCGGCAGGCTTATCAGACTTGATTTCCTTGAGCATCTTCTGGGCCTCCACCTTCTGTTCGGCGGTGAATTTGGCATCGAGTTCCTTCGCAAGCTTCGCGCCATCTTCCTGCTCACGCTCAGCGGCGAGAGTGGCCAAGGCCCATGCCCTCGGAAGGTCCTCCTTGGTGCCGAGCCCTCGGGCGTGAAGGCGTGCCAGCGCCAAGGTGGCGGGACCGTTGCCCTGATTGGCCGCAAGCGCGTACAGCTGTCCGGCACTGGCGTAGTTCTGTGGCACACCAGCTCCGCGCTCAAACATCGTTCCTAGGTTGTTCTGCGCCGGCGCATAGCCGCCTTGGGCAGCGCGGGTCAGCCAAGCAGCGGCCGCAGCGACATCCGCCACACCGAGTTTGCCGGAGAGATAAAGCAAGGCCAGTTCGTTCTGACCTTCCACCAAGCCGCCGTTGGCAGCAGAGAGGAGGTGGCCGTAACCGATCGTGTAGTCCGGCTTCTCACCGGCCAAGCGGATGACCGCCAGGCGCAGGTGAGCCGCAGCACTGCCGGCCGTGGCCGACTTCTCAAGCAACTTGATGCCGCGATCCTCATCCTTCTCGGTGCCCTTGCCTTCGAGGTAGGCCTGCGCGGTGCGAAGCGTGCAATCGACCTGCCCGGCATCATCGCCCTTGCGATAGATTTCGAGAGCCGTCTTGGGGTCCTTCTTCACGTTCTCCTCAAAGTCACCCAACGCCAGGTAGGCCGAGTATTCCTTCGCGTCCGTTGCCTTCTTCAGCCAGTCGCGGCCTTCCTTTTCGTTGCGCTGGGCTTCGGGGCCATTGAGCAAACGCGAGCCCAGGGCGACCATTGCTCCGGCGTCACCGAGTCCGGCGGCCTTGCGATAGGTGTTCATTGCCTTGGTCAGGTCTTTCTTCTCCGGGAAACCGAACTGGCCTTCGTAAAGACGAGCCATCAACAGCAGCGAGGGCTGGTCTCCGGCATCCGCCGCACTGCTCCACCAGAACAGAGCCTTGTCAAAATCCGGGTCCTTGCTCAAGCGGCCCTTCAACCAGGCCTCACCGAGAATCCGCCCGGCCACCGCAGGATCATCCTTGGCAGCGGCTTCCAGCGCCTCACGACCCTGAGTGCGCTCCTTTTCCTCCTCCGATGCGAGCAAGATGAAGGACATCCGATAGGTCGCGTCCTTTTGACCTGTCGCGGCCGCCTTCTTGTAAAACTCCAGCGCCTTGTCCCGCGAGGCCTCAACGCCTTTGCCAGACTCGTGGGCGAATCCCATCAGGTAAAGTGCATCGCCATTTCCCTGCTCAGCGAGGGGCTTCGCCAGCTCAACGGCCTTGGCATGACGACCGTCCTTGAAGGCCTCCATGGCTTCTTTCGCCGGACCTTCGGGAGTCTTCGTCACTCCCGCTGCAGGGTCAACAGGGAGGGAGGTCGCGGCCACCAGAGGAAGCACCGAGAACGACGAAGCAAACAACACAATCAACGCAGGGTTCAAACGCATGCCGCGACGTTAGGGGCCTCCCTCGCGGTGGGCAATACAGAATCGAAGGCTGTTTCGGGGGCCGGATTTTGTCAGGAAATCTGGATATTCAGGAACTTCAATCGGGAATGAGACGACCCGCCCTGCGCCGCCCGGTCACGCCAGGCACTTTGCGCTGGCGGATGGACTGCCGCCTTGTTAGCCAGACAACTAAGCCTTCCTCCACTCTCCAAACCACTCATGATCGATCCTTGGCTGACAGGTGCGCTGGCACTGGTTACCGGCGTCACAGCCCTGGCCCTGCACCATCGCTCACGCCTGCGGAAAGCATTCCTGCCAACACACCACCTCTGGAGTCGCGGATTGGCCCTGCTCTGCGACCACAACGGCGGAATCGATTTTGTCAGAAGCCAAATCGGAGGACAACCGCCCCCGCACCTTGATCCGCATGAGTTCGAACGGGTAAAGGACGGAGATCTGGTTTGGATGCGGGCGAGCTTCCTTCCGCAGTTCATTGACAAGGCCCTGCCCCGCATCGCAGCACGCTTCACCCTTGTCACCGGCGATGAAGATTGGAGCATCCCCTCGGACTTCGTCCGCGCCCGCGAACTTCTCGAAGACCCGCGATTGCTCGCTGGTTCGCTCAGAACCTCGACGCCACGAATTCCAGCCCGAAGCTACATCCTCTGCCGATCGGTCTCGATTTCCACACGATCGCCAATGCCGCCAGTTGGGGTCATTGGCCCAACCCGCCATTCGCTCAGGAAAGGGAATTGGAACAGGTGATCCGCCAAGCGAAGCCCAACGCGCAACGACAGCTCCGCGTTCACGCCGATTTCCACTTCAACAAACCCGCCGACTCACACCCCTGGGAAAATCGCGAGGAGATCCATCGCAGGCTCAAGGGCCACCCGGACATCCAGTTTCAACGAAACTTTCTCCGCCGTCTCTGGCTCTGGCAGGAGAAAACGCGGTATGCTTTTGTGATCAGCCCCCATGGCAATGGCCTCGATTGCCACCGCACCTGGGAATCGCTCGCCCTCGGCTGCATCGTCATTGTGAAACGCTCTTCTCTCGACCCACTCTACGAAGGACTTCCGGTCGTGATCGTCGAGGACTGGGATGAGATCACGACCGAGAACCTGCGCCGCTGGCACGAACAACATCGTGATGCCTTCGACCTCCCGGAGGTTCAGGAAAAACTAACGAACCGGTATTGGATCGAACGCATGCGGGTGATCACAGCGGAACGGATGGGGTGATGGGCTGGCAGGAGGCTGAGAAACACTCGACATGTTCCGATGGAGAACGTAAAAGAGCACGCACCCCTATCAGAGATGGCGCACGTCGATCACGGGGTTGAGGTTTAAACTACGGAAGATCATGAAAACAGGGCGGCTGATAGGGGTTGCGTGTCTCGTCTTGTTCGGTTTCTTCATTTGGTTACCAGGTTTCAATTCCGAGCTTCCTTCGAACATCATTGATGCCCTCGAAATTGAATTCTTGTGTGCTCTGAGGTTTAGCGGGCAATAGGATATTTATGCTCTTAATAATATCGGCAGCCGTGGTGCGTGGCATACCAGTCTTGAACTTCTCAAATACAGCTCTCAAAAGATACCTTCGTTCATGAATCTCCATACCAAATCCATAACACTTATAGTGTGCTCTACCATGGGAACATATATAGTCTGGACGCATTACTATCCAGTGGGACGGATCAGGCTCTGCTCCAGTGATTATTTTGTATGATCCCGAAAATGGGTCACTGTCCGATAGCTCAGTCCGCCAAACAGGGATACCAATGATGCGGGTTGTCTCAAATCTTTCTTCGTGCAACGTGTCTAAATGATAGCGTGAGTGATGTTCCACGGTGTAAGTGAAATATCCAAGGATCGTAGACACGATGAATGCAACGATTATGTAATTACGGCGTTTCAAAATTCTTTACCGAACAGTGTTGTTGAACGACCGGTCGGGTTTGGGGGTTACTCACCGACCGGTCGGTGAGCAAGGGGCAAAGGCGACCCGGAAGTACAGAATTCTACCCAGCTGTTCATGAGGATTTTTTTAACCGAGTCATGGAGCGTGGCCAAGCCTGAAATCCATGACGAGGGCCGCTCCCCTCACTTCTTCTTCGCCTGCTGGATCGCCTGGGAGAACCAGTCGTTGCCCTGCGGCTGCGGTGGGCCGGACTGGCGTTGCGGCGGACGACCGCCCCCACCCCGGTTGTTGTCGCGATCCCCCGGCGCACTGCGGCGGCCGTCGAGATCCGGATTCGACTTCATCGAAAGCGCGATGCGGTTCCGTGGCAGATCCACTTCCATGACGGTGACATTCACCTTCTGCCCGACCTTCACGACCTCGCTGGCATCGCGGATGAAATGGTCCGCGAGCTGCGAGACGTGGACGAGTCCATCCTGGTGCACACCGACATCGACGAAGGCTCCGAAGGCGGTGACATTCGTGACGATGCCCGGCAGCTTCATGCCTGGCTTGATGTCGGAGGGCTTTTCAACCCCTTCCTCGAAGGAGAACAACTCGAACTGCTTGCGGGGGTCGCGACCCGGTTTGGAAAGCTCGGCGAGGATGTCCTTCAGCGTCGGCAGACCGACTTCCTCGCTGACATATCTCTGGAGATCGATCTTCTTGCGGGCGGCCTCGTTGGTGAGGAGATCCTCGACCTTGCAGCCGACATCGGCCGCCATCTTTTCCACCAGGGCGTAGCGCTCCGGATGAACGGCCGAGGAATCGAGAGGATGCGCGCCGCCACGAACGCGGAGGAAGCCGGCTGCTTGTTCGAAGGCCTTGTCGCCAAGGCGCGGGACTTTCTTCAACTGATCGCGCGAATTGAACGCGCCGTTCTCATTGCGCCAGGCGACGATGTTTTCCGCCAGCGAGGCGTTGAGGCCGGAGACGTAGGAAAGGAGCTGCTTCGAGGCGGTGTTGATCTCCACGCCCACCGCGTTCACACAGGAAACGACGGTGTCATCGAGACTGGCCTTGAGCGCGCGCTGATCGACGTCGTGCTGATACTGGCCCACTCCGATGGCCTTGGCATCGAGCTTCACCAACTCGGCGAGCGGATCCATCAAGCGTCGGCCGATGCTTACCGCGCCACGCACGGTGACGTCCTCGTTCGGGAACTCCTCGCGGGCGACATCCGAGGCGGAGTAGATCGACGCGCCGCTTTCGTTGACCATCACGATCGGGACCGTGATCTTGATCTTGCGGATGAAGGCCTCCGTCTCGCGGGAGGCGGTGCCGTTGCCGATGGCAATGGCTTCGATGTCATACTTCTTCATCATCCCGGTGACCTCGACGGCGGCATCGTAGGCCTGACGATCCGATCCCGCAGTGCAATGCAGCACGGTGTGGTGAAGGAGTTTCCCGGAACGATCGAGCACCACCGTCTTGCACCCGGTGCGAAATCCGGGGTCGATGGCGAGCAGACGCTTTTCTCCCAGCGGTGACGCCAGCAGCAGCTCGCGGAAATTGTCGGCGAAGACCTTGATCGCGGTTTCGTCGGCGCGCTTTTTCCCGAGCAGGCGCATCTCGGTTTCCATCGACGGCATCAGCAAGCGCTTGCAGCCGTCCTCGACCGCGAGCTTCACCTGGTCGGCGGACTTTCCGTAACCGCTCACCCAGTCGGACATCGCCAGGCCGGTGATGCGCTCCAGCGGCACCTCCACGCGCATGAGCAGGAAGCCTTCCTTTTCGCCGCGACGGATCGCCAGCAAGCGGTGGGATGGGATCGAATTGAACGACTCGCTCCACTCGAAGTAGTCGCGGAACTTCGCGGCCTCGCCGTCCTCTTCCTTGCCATACATGACTTTGGACGAAACGCTCGATTCCTCCTCGTAACGCTGGCGGGCACGACCACGCAGCGCGGCGTCATCGGCCACGCGTTCGGCAATGATGTCGCGGGCTCCGGCGAGCGCGTCTTCAGCGGTCGGCACTTCCTTTTCCACGTCGACGAACTTCGCAGCCTCGTCGGCGGGATCGGACGATTGATTGGCAAAGATCCAGTCGGCCAGCGGTTCGAGCCCGCGATCCTTCGCCTTCGTCGCACGCGTCTGGCGCTTCGGACGATACGGCGCGAACACGTCCTCGAGCGCCGACATCGTGGTGGCGGCCTCGACCTTTTTCTTCAGCTCCGGCGTCAACAGCGAGCGCTCCTCCAGCGACTTGATGATCGCCGAGCGGCGGGAATCGAGTTCGGCCAACTGCATCATCCGGTCGCGGATCGTCGCGATTTGCACCTCATCGAGCGATCCGGTCTGCTCCTTGCGGTAGCGGGAAATGAACGGAACGGTGGCCCCTTCGGCGAGCAGCTAGGCGGTCGAGGCGACCGAGCGGGCGTTGATCCCGGTTTCGCGGGCGATGGTGTCGAGGTGCTTGAGGGCGGCTTCGTTCGGGGCGTCTGTCATGGGCGGGTCATCTGGGTAGCCAAGCCCCGGGGACTTGGCAACACCCAGTCGCTCGCGACCTTGGAGTGCGGCGGGAAGTAAAACGCCACGCCGCCTTTGGATGCGGGTCTAAGTCACGAACTCCGGGAAATCCTCAGATCGTCTCAAGTTTCCTAATTTCGTGAACGCCGGACGGTTATGACGATTCGCGACTGGAAAGGAGGATGATCATCCATGTTGCATTCCAAGGCGGTGTGGCACTGCGTTTCCCACCGCACTCCAAGGTCATGCAATCATCCCCCACCCCAGCCCCAACAAGGCACAGGCCCCGATCACCGGCATCAGCCCGATCTTGAAGCGCTGCATCGCAATGAAGGCCGCGACCGCAACAACAGCGATGAAGACATCCAGTTTCCCATCGGAAGTCGGCCACAGCGCCTTCATGGAAAAGTTCACCCCGAGGTTCAGGATCACGCCGACCACTGCGGCCGTGATGCCTGTTAGAGCGGCACCGAGTCTGGGTTGATCTCGCAGCTTCTCGACATGCGGTGCCCCGAGGAAAACAAAGAGAAAGCACGGCACAAAGGTCGCCCAAGTCGTGACGAGCGCTCCGACCGTCGCGCCCATCAGCGGCGACAGCCCTCCCGGATGCTGCCAGCCGCCGACGTAGCCGACAAACTGCAGCACCATGATCAACGGCCCCGGCGTGGTCTCCGCAAGCGCGAGTCCGCTCATCATCTGCGGATGCGAAAGCCAGCCGTAGTTCTCCACCGCCTGCTGGGCGACGTAGGGCAGCACCGCGTAGGCACCGCCGAAGGTCACCAATGCGGCCTTGCTGAAAAAGATGCCTTGTTGAAAGCCGGTGCCGCTCCAGCCGAGCCACGCGCCGAGTGACAGAATCGGCAGCCACCACAGCACGAGACAGAGCGAGACGATC
>Ga0114958_10003579_pt1 | contig 11044 bp, 8 predicted proteins | sample C_130208_EF_Meta_FD_89577 | JGI IMG/M metagenome (GOLD analysis project Ga0114958, IMG submission 89577) | Freshwater microbial communities from Lake Croche, Canada to study carbon cycling - C_130208_EF_MetaG | ecosystem: Environmental > Aquatic > Freshwater > Lake | place: Lake Croche, Canada... | reverse complement strand
TGGAACCTTTTTCAGCTCCAGGATGCGATGAGCCGACATCGAGGTGCCAAACGATCCCGTCGATAAGAACTCTCAAGGATCATCAGCCTGTTATCCCCGGCGTACCTTTTATCCGTTGAGCGATGATTTTTCCACGCAAAATCATCGGATCACTAGGTCCGATCATATAAATATAATCTTTGTTCGACATGTCTGTCTTACAATCAAGCAAGCATTTACCCTTACGCTCCACAGCCGAGTTTTCCGGCTTGAGCTTACCTTTGAACTCCTCCGTTACTGTTTAGGAGGAGACCGCCCCAGTCAAACTAGCAACCATGAACTGTCTTCATATCAAAAAATAAGTTAGCTAAAAAACTAAAAAAAGGGTGGTATTTCATTTTTGCTTCCTAATTAAAGTCCTTAGCAAACCACCTATTCTACACATTTTTTGTTTCATAACAATTCAGAGATCTAGTCAAGGTGCACGGGGTCTTTCCGTCTAGCCACAAAATATCCGCATCTGCACGGATAATTCAATTTCACCGAAGATATAAAGGAGACAGTGGAGAAGTCGTTACACCATTCATGCACGTCGGAACTTACCCGACAAGGAATTTCGCTACCTTAGGACCGTCAGAGTTACAGCCGCCGTTTACCGGGGCTTCGAGTTTGTGCGTAAACACATTCTTTTCACCTTCCGGCACCGGGCAGGTATCAGTCCCTATACATCCTTTTTCAAGTTTGCAGAGACCTGTGTTTTTAGTAAACAGTCGCCCCTCCCTCTTTAGTGACACCTCTTAAAAAATAAATTTTTTATGGGTACTCCTTTTCCCGAAGTTACGGAGTCAATTTGCCGAGTTCCTTCTTTATATTTCTTTCGCGCGCCTTAGTTTATTCAACCTGCTTACCTGTGTCGGTTTAAGTACGGTCTTTTAATTTCATCATGTATTTCTTGGAAACTTTATCTTTATATATTAAACTCATAATCATAATATATAAAAAATTAATTTCTTCGATCTATAATTTTAAAAGGATTTCCCATCGAAATAAGCTTTCACTTTTCTTTCTTAGGGGCCGACTAACTCGGAAGAGGACGATCCTTGCTTCGAAACCCGCAAGCTTTTAGCGATTAGGATTCTAATACCTAATTTATCGTTAATCATGCCAGCAAAATCATTCCCATACACTATTCACTTCTAACGAATTGAATTTCTTTTAATAAGACGCTCCGCTACCTTGAGTTTAACTTAACTCAATCGTTATTACGGTAAAAAATTTTAAGTCCCTCTACATTTTCAAGGTTATTAAGTTATTTAGACCATTGAGCTATTACGCTTTCTCTTAAGGATGGCTGCTTCCAAGCCCACCTATTGGCTGTCTCAACTTAATAAGCCTTTTTCTCACTTAATTTTTTCTTAAGGACCTTGTTTAACGATCTGGGCTGTTTCCCTTTTGTCCCTGGACCTTCGCACCCAGGGACTGACTCTTTTAGGTCAATTATTAATTATGTTTTCGGAGTTTCCTTGAGTTTGGTAGAGTAAAAAACCCCCCGTACCCATTGAGTGCTCTACACCACAATTTGTTCCTAAAAGGCTATACGTCAATATATTTCGCGGAGAACCAGCTATCTCCAAGTTTGATTAGCCTTTCACCCCTATGCACAAGTCATCCCCGCCTTTTGCCACAGGCGTGGGTTCAGCCCTTTATAGTCTATTACGACAAATTTCAGCTTGCTCATGCATAGATCACTTGGTTTCGGGTCTTTTTTTTTGAACTATTCGTTTTCAAGCATAAATACTTCAAACTTGCTTTCGCTTCGCTTCCATTCTTAATAATTTCAGCTTGCTCAAAAAAAAAAGTAACTGGCCCATTATGCAAAAGGTACGTAATAAAATAAAATTTTTATTCTTTTACTGATTGTCAGCATTACATTTCAAGTACTTTTCACTCCGTAAGCGGGGCTATTTCACCTTTCCTTCACAGTACTCGTGCGCTATCGAACATTTAATTAGGTTTTCGGCTTTGAGGGTGGTCCCCCAGTATTCAAACAAAGTTACGAACTCCGTTTTACTTTATAGTCAAAAACACGCTTTTCTATTTACGAGGCTAAGCACTCTGTATTGCTAAAGAATCATAAAAAGTAGAACAATTTATGCCCTTTATTCAAAAAAAATTAGCATTTATTACAACTATACGCCGCATTTTCGTTTTCGCTCACCACTACTAACGAAATCTCCGTTGATTTATTCCCCACAAGCTACTGAGATGTTTCAGTTCGCTTAGTCAACTTATTTAAAAATAGTCTCTGTTGAGTGAGTTTTCCCCATAGAAATAATCGTATCAAAAACAAATTACACGATTCTTTTCGTAAAATTTACGTCTGTTTTTAAATGCCTAGGTATCCGTGTAATGCCTTAAACTATTTATCAAAACTCTCGAGATTGGACTCGAACCAATGACCTAATGGTTAACAGCCATGTGCTCTACCGCTGAGCTACTCAAGAATAAAAATACACTAAATTTGTCAAAAATTATCAGAAAAGCTATAATTTACTATATATTTATTTTAGGCGTGCCTTAAATGATCCTTTTACTTTTAGATCAACTTTCCGTTTATTCCTTGACGGGCTAAGTACCTTATATGCTGTAGCATATAGTTGTACGCGTTTATCAAATATAGTAGAATTATTAACACCGGTTTTGCGCTTTAGATGATTTATATGCATAAGCTCGAGAGCATTCTCTAGACGAGAATTAAACGGTTTTGCGGACCGACCAGATACGTAAACAGTTGATGCAAACTCTAGAAAGGATTTACGCCGGCTACGCCTTCGTGTAAGAACAGTTACCTTATTTCGTACACGTTTACCTCGACGCATACGTCGAGTTTTCAGACCAATAAACGGAGTAGCACTGATAAAAAAGGATTTAAACCGATACATAAATTTAATGCTATTTGAAATAGCAGTAGACTGTCGCATCGGCTTTTTAATAGCTCGCTCTATAAACCTTGCTCGCCTCTTATTTTCAACTGTAGCCAGCTTACCTAGACGAAAAAAATAATACAGCCTACCCGATGCCGTACCTATAAAGGTGTTATTTGAGATAGACGCGCGCAGCTTTTCTTGATTAATTAGGGAAGCCCTTGATGATGCCATTTTAGGGTTAGTTTGTTGACTCGAAAGAACCATTAACTTATTTTTTTACGGGTAGTGGGAATCGAACCCACAGTTTCTGCTTGGAAGGCAAACCGTTTACCATTAACGGATACCCATTAGATTATTACTACGAAAAGGAAGGGATTCGAACCCATGATTCTTTGTAAAAAGAACGCTAGTATAGCAAACTAGTGCCTTAAACCACTCGACCACCTCTTCTACAAAAAGTATTTTTTATTAAAAAATACTATAAAAATTAGAATATTCGCTAGAATTCCTATTTCGAACATAGTTGTAAAAGTAATTCAACCACCTAGAAATAGTAGACCTAGGGCCAGGCTTCAAACTATGATAAATAGTTTACGGAAGATAAAACCGTAATTGTTTTGCTTATACGTATTACTTTGAACTGCTAGCTCAGATACAATACCGTAAGGGCCATACAGTTCTAGTAGACCACGATCAAGGTTTTGATAAGTATTAATGTATGCTCCCTTAAGCAGCGGTAGTGCAATTCATTCATTGTACACTTTATCAAAAAATCATTTTCGATTTAGAAAGGTATACACGGCGCGTCCAGTTACAGTTTCTTTTAGCTCAAAGAGACTAGTAAAACCTACGGTATATTGATAAGTAGCTAGAAATATTCCTCCAAAAGAAAAAAATAGCGGGATACTTTTAGCAGATGTTTCGAGCCATTCCGCCTCAACGAAATGTTGTTTACTTGGTAGGGTAAACAGTGCGTTACCTCAAAAATCAGTACCTAGCCCAATAAACCTGTCTCGACTAATAAATCCAACAAAAAGGCTAGCAAAAGATAGAAGAACTAGCGGAAAAGCCCTCGGAAATGGGGATTCATGCGCATGCGCATATGTAGTACGTAGACCATTAGCTGGTCGTAGAAAAGTCATAGCTAGAAGACGAGTAGAATAATATGCAGTAAAAAATGCTGCGAATACACCAAGCGTATGAACAAATCGACCCTCAACAGTAAAACTACCATAGGCAAGTTCAAGGATAACATCTTTAGAATAAAAACCTGTCAGGAACGGAAACCCCCTTAGGGCGAGAGAACCTACGACGATAACTGTATACGTAAGTGGTAGCCTTTTTACAAGACCACCTATTTTACGCATATCCTGTTCATCTGCCCTAGCATGGATAACTGAACCTGCACCTAGAAATAGAAGTGCTTTAAAAAAAGCATGATTAGAAAGATGAAACCTAGAAACGCTATATCCAGAAAGTCCAGCAGCAAAAATCATATACCCTAGCTGGCTACAGGTTGAATACGCAATAACGCGTTTTAGATCGTTTTGAAGAAGTCCAGTTGTGGCAGCCAGAAAAGCAGTCCTTCCACCAAGAATGGTAATATAAAACCCCCTATTAGGCGCATATTCTAGAAGTGGAGAACATCGACAAATTAGAAAAACACCAGCTGTTACCATAGTAGCTGCATGAATTAGTGCAGATACTGGCGTAGGTCCTTCCATAGCATCAGGTAGTCAGGTATGAAGCCCTACTTGAGCCGATTTACCTACAGCACCAATAAAAAGAAAAAAACAAATAAAATCCAGAATGTTTACTGTCGACGCAAAAAAAGGTACAGTTACATCAATTATTGATGGAGTAAGTGAAAAAATAATCGAATAATCAACTGATCCAAAAACGGAATAAACAGTAAAGATAGCGATAGATAGGCCAAAATCACCGATACGATTAAGAATCCTTGCTTTAATTGCAGATTTATTTGCTTGAATACGTGCAAATCAAAAATTAATTAGAAGATAAGAACATAGCCCAACGCCTTCCCACCCTACAAACCTTTGTACAAAATTTTCAGCTGTCACCAGAATTAGCCTAAAAAAGGTAAAAAAGGATAGATATGACCTAAATCGAGGAAAATGGGGATCATGGCCCCTATATTCGGTAGAATATAGATGAACAAGCATAGAAATAGATGATACGACAATGAGCCTTACACAGGTCAGCGTATCAAACATAAAACCCCAATAAATAGTTGTCGTTTCTGTAATCCTTCAAGGGTTTACACGAATAAGACAAGGGGAATGACAAAGACCTACTTCGTAAAAAGCATAAAGAGAAAAGCAAAATGTTAGAGCAACCCCAGAGGTAGTAACATATTTTGCCCCAAAATCGCCCCTTCAACGACTACCAAAACCACTCAGAATAGTACCAATTAGCGGAAAAAAAACAAGAGAAAGATACATTGAAAATATTTAATTTAATCGAGAAATAATTTGTGCTTGCCTTGGAAGTTTACGAAGAGCAAAACGTAGCGCAGGTGCAAGAAGCGCAAGATATCGAGAAGCTGTCTTTACCTCAAATAGAATACGTCCAGGTTTCACTGTACAATACCAATAGTCTACATTACCTTTACCGCGACCCCTACGAACTTCTTTAGGTTTAGCTGTACACGAAGAATCCGGATATGCTCGAATCCAAATCTTACCTTTGCGTTTAAGTCGACTCGATAGTGTACGACGTACTGCCTCAATTTGCTGAACAGTAAGATACCCTTTTTCTGTAGATTGAATCCCAAATGTACCAAAGCATAGGGAACTACTTTTGTTTTCATAAGTATTACGCAGATGTTGCCGATTAATTTTACGAAAATAACGTGATTGTGGTTGAAGCATTTATATTCAATAATCAATTTAAAAAGATTAATTTAACCCTTAGTTTATTTAGCAAAAATAGCTATAGGGGAAAGGCCCCTATAAGAATAAATTGATTTAGAAATTTCTGCAAAAGAACCTGGTACATAGGCGATTCAAATATGAATTCCTAGAGTACCCTTACGTGTAATTGCTTGCGCTATTCCATATTCAATTCGATTACAATAAATAGCGAAAGCTGTATTTCCCATAGAACCTAGAATATGTTTAGTTCGGCGTCATCGATTTAGTCGACCCTGAAAACGAATACGAACTCCCAGAATAGTTTTATTTCGAGAAGCAAACATTTTTAGTAGCTTAATTAGAAATTGAACATATTTAAGCTCTTTACGATTACGCGGAAGTTTTGAAATAGTAAAGGCAAAAAAAGCGGCGAGAAAATCTGCCTTTTTTAGGTATATTGAAAAAAAACAAATTCGAATAAGATCCTTTATATGTGTTCCTACATAACGATAACGCGAAATCCTTTCTCGTTCTATGCTATTAAGATAAAATTGCGATAGCTTGTTTCGAGACTTTATATAATCCTTAGCCATTTTTGTTTGATTATCAAAAGCAAAACGCGTTAGCGAAAGCGCATTAACTTGATAAAAGGAAAAACGTGAATTTGTAATAAAACTAACTATAATCTTAAATTGAGCAAACAGATTAGTATTTAGAGTAATTTCTCCGTAATCACTAGGAAATAGTTTAAACTTTAGCGATGCTGGAACAAGCGGTGTAGAAAAAGGCGCGCTTTTTTTTGAATAAATAACCGGGGATTTATTCGTATCCTTACTAAATTTGCGCGATTTTTTTTGTCGGGCAAGTATTTTAAGAATTTGGTTTCGAAACCAAATTTTTTTAGGGAAGAGAGTTGTAGGTACAAAGTTTGGTGCCTTAAACCTAAGCTGTACACGTTTATAAGAAGCAAAGAAACGCCTTTTTTGCTTTTGATTACTAAACCTTTTAGTATAAACAATATGCGAATCTTCTGAAATTTCTGCTTCAATCAGTTTGCGGATAGCTTTTTTAGATCGAAGTTTTTTTTTAAACAGTTTTTTGTTTTTTGTTTTAAACGTAAGAGGATTATTACGAAAAAAAAGCGTATTAAAAAAAGAAAAATTACTGTACGTACCATTAAGTACAAAATTGCTTTGGCGCCTATTTTGAAGTTTACGTTGATAATCTAGCCGAATAGTCTTACTTACTACAAGGCAACTTTCAACTTCCTCCACTAGTCGTGTGATAAAAGATTTCTTATAATAAGAAAAAAACCCTAGTGCATTTGGCCTAACATAAATAACCGAATGTGCTGTTTTAAAATTTAGATGCGTAGCAAAATAAACAGCAAATGAATCTAGTATACTGGTTGTAAAGTGAATCTCACAAGACTTTAGGGTACTTATTGTACTAAAAAGAACGAAGGATTTATATAGATTATATTCCCGATAGGATGGAACCTTATATAGACCATAAAAAGTTTTCTCAATAAATAGATACTGACCGAAGGTGTACGTTGCCTTATTATTGCGAAATACAAAAGTGTCTAGTTGAGTATCCTGGGTATCTGATATATTTACGTTAGTAGTTTGTGTTTGTTTATAAAAAAATGTTGCAGTGATTGAATGCATAAAAAAAGAATAATAACTACTTTCGCCTAAGCAGTTTCGTGTAAATTATGAAACCATACCTATGTCCACCAAAACCCTTAAAGAGACGAAAATCTACTAGAAGAATTCGTGAAGTTTTCGTAAATTTTGTTACGGAATAGCGCTTAAACATATGAGTAAGCCTGTCTTCTATACTGGAAAGATACCTCCCACCACGTGCTGCAATAACACCAAATGCTAGATTAGATGTAACTTCTTTAAGATTTCCATATCAAGATGAAGACCATTTTCGATAAATACCGATGCGAAGACCAATTGGATGTGTTTTTTGTCCCATTACAAATTATTTACCCTGTTTTTTACGGATAGGACGCTTACGCGTAGGTGCATATTGACCTACGCAATTTCCTACCCTTTCGTTAGAAATAGTTAGGTAAAATCAACGCCTTCCGTTATAAACAACACATTGTCGATGAACTATAGATGAAGTAATAAATGTACCACGATTTTGTATTACAATTTCATTAGAATTAAGGCCTTCCCTAGATTGTGGATGCCTAAAAATAGGTTTTCATGTAGAACGAGCCATTTAAAAAATTAATTTTTTTCGGGGAGTAAGGATTAGTGGATTTCGTCGACTAACATAGCGTGTAGGTTGGCCCTTAGTAGGTCAAGATTTAAAGGTTACTGAAGGCCGTCCACCAGAGGTTTTACCTTGACCACCTCCATGAGGGTGGTCAACCGGATTCATGGCTACTCCACGAACAGTAGGACGTCAACCAAGCCAACGAGTACGTCCGGCCTTACCCTTGTTTTTTAGATTATTTATTGCAGGAGCAACTACACCTAGTGTAGCTCGTGCATTCAGATTTACTAGACGAAGACTACCTGAAGGCAGACGAATTTTTGCAAAATACATAGTATCCGTTATAGAATTAAATCCTGTCTCATTTTGTGTAAATGACCTTACTTGACAAAAAGTACCCGCAGAACGTCCAAAGATAGCTCCTTGGCCGATAAAAGATTCTACTGCATGAATAAAATCACCTGCTTCGAAAAACGATACTGGGGCTGAATCCCCTATACATAGTAGTTTAGCCGCTGATATGTTTTGTTGATAAGAAAACACTTCTTGAAAAATACCAATACCAGTTGGTGCTAGAATATACGAATAAGTTGAGGACTCGGAATGAAAAAGTTTAGCTAGTGGGGCGTTACGTTGCGGATCATATTCAAAAGCTACTACGATTCCTTTAAAATTTGAACGATTTCAATCAATATGGCGATAAGCTTGCTTATGACCACCTCCGCGATGACGAACTGTAATCTTACCCTGATCATTTCGTCCCGCGAAAATTTTTTGTGCCTTACGAAGCGATATAACACTACGATAATTAGTAATATTCATTAACAGCAAATTATTACAGATAGAAAGGGATTCGAACCCATGATGCCATTATGTGACACTCCGGTTTTCAAGACCGGTGCCTTAAACCACTCGACCATCTATCTTACAAAGGGTATTCATTTATTTACGAACGGAAAGCCGCTTACGCGCGGTTTTAGCATTCGAGTGTGTTCGTTGACCTCGTGAAGGGAGTCCATTACGTAGACGATAACCACGTAGACTTCCATTAGTTTGATGATGATTTAGATCTAGCTTAATCTGTTCTTCAAGGTTACCTTCAATAATAAAGCTCTCTTTAACTTTTTTTGCAATAGCAAATTGTTGCCTTTCTGTAAGATCTTTAATCTTAAGTTGAGGGGTAAATGCTAGAGTGGAACAAATTTGCTTTGAACGGGCAATACCAATTCCGTATAGTGCAGTTAGTGCAAAAGCTACTTTTTTATTTGGGGCTATATTTATACCAAAGATAATTAGATTCATTTAATAAAAAAAATTAATGTGTATGCACACTCACAACAAGGGAATGATCCGCAAAATCATCACCTCAAACGTAAACTACAATAAATAGAAAAATCCATACAACATCAACAAAATGTCAATATCATGCAGCAGCTTCATATCCTGTATGCGTTGATACTGTATAATGCCGCGCTGTCCTTCGATAACGAGCTACAGCGAGAAACCTTGTTCCTACAATAACATGAAATCCATGAAGTCCTGTTAGCCTATAAAAAGTAGACCCATATACACCATCAGATAGGGTAAAGGAAGCGTTTAGGTACTCAAATAGCTGAAAAAGTGTAAAAACTACGGCTAGGACTAGAGTAAGAGTCATACTTAGTGTAGCTTCATTTAGACGTCCACCTAGAAGTGCGGAATGTGACCAAGTAAGGGCAGCTCCTGATGAAAGTAGAAGTCCTGTATTTAGAAGAGGAATTATTCAAGGATCCCTAGGAGCGATTCCTTTTGGTGGTCATACAGCCCCAATAGAAGGAGCTGGGTTAAGACTAGAATGAAAATAAGCTCAAAAAAAAGCTACAAACAGCCTAATTTCGGATACAATAAATAGAAGCCTTCCTAGACGAAGACCTTTCTGTACAGCCCTTGTATGTTGACCTTCAAAAGTAGCTTCGCGAATAACATCACGTCACCAAAAAGTAACGTTTATTAGGATAGAAAAAATTCCGAAAAAAAATACGGATAGTCCGCGCGTAAAGCCATGCCTATGTAGAACTAGCCCAAAAACCCTAAATAGGGCGCTAAAGGCAGTATAGAGTGGTCATGGACTTGGATCTACAATGTGATAAGAATGTAGAACAGTTTTTTTAATATTTTTAATTGTGTTTAGTTGGTAATTAATTGTTGAGTCCATTAAATAAGTGTAAGTTCAAGATGGGGCGATTCGAACGCCCGACCTTCTGCTCCCAAAGCAGACGCGCTACCACTGTGCTACATCTTGTTAAAATGAATATAAGTATGCAATATTAGCTCTAAAAAAAATAATAATCTATTCAGCCACAGGTTCCCCTACGGCTACCTTGTTACGACTTCATCACGGTTATAACCCTGTCTGTCATACCATTTTTATTAGTAAATTAATTAACAAATAAAATCTGGTTTTATTTATAGATTAATTTACTAATAAAAAATAAATCCTTTGAGTCAATGTTACTTCCCTGACGTGACGGGCGGTGTGTACAAGGCTCCAAAACATTCACCGTGGCGTGCTGATCCACGATTACTAACGATTCCGCCTTCATGTAGGGCGAGTTGCAGCCTACAATTCGAACTAAGGTAATTTTTATAAGATTAACTCCGATTTACATCTTAGTTACTTTTTGTAAATACCATTGTAACACATGTGTAGCCCAGCCTATAAGGGCCATGACGACTTGACCTCATCCCCCAGTTAGCTTCAATTAAAAAAAGAAGCATACAGCATAAGACTAACGCATATTCATACTCACAAAATATAAATAAACAATAGATACAAAAGCTGTTAAGGGTTATGCCCGTTACGCGCTTGCGCAACACATCTTACGACACGGGCTGACGACAGCCATGCAACACCTTGTCGAGGCTGGTAAGGTTTTGCGCGGATCATCAAATTAAACCACATGTTCCACCGTTTGAAAAAAGCCCCCGTCAATTCCTTTGAGTTTCAACCTTGCGGCCGTACTTCTCAGGCGAGGGGTTTACGCGTTAGCT
>Ga0114958_10003578_pt1 | contig 11044 bp, 8 predicted proteins | sample C_130208_EF_Meta_FD_89577 | JGI IMG/M metagenome (GOLD analysis project Ga0114958, IMG submission 89577) | Freshwater microbial communities from Lake Croche, Canada to study carbon cycling - C_130208_EF_MetaG | ecosystem: Environmental > Aquatic > Freshwater > Lake | place: Lake Croche, Canada... | reverse complement strand
TTTAATAACGAAGAAATGGCTTATGGTGTAAATGCTACTGTAGCTATTATGTCTTACACTGGATATAATGTTGAAGATGCTATCCTAATTAATAAGGGATCAGTTGACAGGGGTATTTTTAATACCACGTATTTTACCGGTTACGTCTCTTATGAAGAAAGCTCTAAAGTGGCCGGATCTATGGTTGATTCAGTTTTTTCTAATGTTGATACCGAGACTGAACATATACAGGGTAAGAAAAAAGGATCAGATTACTCACATTTAGATCAATATGGTCTTATTAAAGAAGAGACTCCTATTGATGACACTATGATTATCATTGGAAAAATAACAAAAGGAGAAGTTTGGTCTGATAGCTCTACTGGTACTAAAAAGGGACAACTTGGTATTGTAGATAAATGTTTTGTAACTGAAGGAGAAGAGGGCACAAGAATTGCTAAAGTTCGTATTCGCGAAGAACGCATTCCTGCTATTGGAGATAAAATGGGTAGTCGCCACGGTCAAAAAGGAACTATTGGTCTTATCATTTCAGAAGATAGTATGCCATTTGCAGAAGATGGAACTCGCCCTGATTTAATTATTAATCCTCATGCTCTCCCAAGCAGAATGACTATAGGTCAGTTAGTGGAGTGTCTTTTTGGTAAAGTTTGTACTTCTTATGGAGCTTTTGGTGATTGCACTGCATTTTCATACAATGGTCCAAATATGGATAAGTATGGTAAAATGTTAAATGATGCCGGATTCCATTCTTCTGGAAATCAAGTTCTTTACAATGGAATGAATGGAGAACAACTTCAAAGCGATATATTTATAGGACCCACATACTATATGCGTTTAAAACATATGGTAAAAGATAAAATCAACCATAGAAGTACAGGTCCTAAAACTTCTCTAACTCGTCAGAGTGTACATGGTCGTGCTTTAGATGGAGGTCTTAGAATTGGAGAGATGGAAGCACAAGGATTAATTGCATATGGTGCAAGTAAATTCGTTAATACGTCATTTTTAGAAAGAGGAGATTTGTATTATATGGCAGTATGTAATAAAAGTGGTAGTATAGCAATTTATAATAATTCTAAAAATATTTTTTTATCACCTTTTGTAGATGGACCTATACAATTTCACGAAGATTTAAAAGGCAATATGAATGTTAAAGCAATCTCTAAATTTGGTCGCTCTTTTTCTATATTAAAAATACCTTATAGTTTAAAATTAATTATACAAGAATTACAAGCGATGAATATACAAATGCGTCTTATAACTGATGCAAATGTTGACCAACTTCTAAATTTATCTTATTCTAAAAATATAAATAATTTATTAAGAAGTGATGAACCTCTTTCTAATCTAATACCAGCATATGAAAAAGAGATGATTAATAAATTAGCAATTTCAAATAAACTTTCTTCTGAAGAAGTATCTGAATATCCTTCTAATATAAAATTTTTAACACATTCTCCAGAAGGCCCATCTCCTTCTCAATTAAGAAATGAACCAACTACTCCACAAGGCCCACCTCCTTCTCAACTCAGAAATGAACCAACTACTCCACAAGGCCGACCTCCTTCTCAACTCAGAAATGAACCAACTACTCCACAAGGCACACCTCCTTCTCAACTCAGAAATGAACCAACTACTCCGAAAGGTACACCTCCTTCTCAACTCGGAAATGAACCAACTACTCCACAAGGTACTCCGTCACAAAGTCAACCTGAAAGTTTAATTAAACGTATTAGTCAAAAACTTGAAAATTTACCTGAAAATGAACGTAATTCTGTATTACAAAGTATTATACATAAATCAACGGAAGGATCTCCATCAACTCCAGAAAATATTTTACAACCAGAGACTGAAAAAGAAATTGATTCAAATGTAGGATTAGAATCTTCGGGTGAAAATAGCCAAAATTCAGAAACAAAGATTGTAACAATTATACCAAATCCATAAATTTTTATAACCCTTTATCACGATATGGATAATTCTTCCAATACTTATTCAAAAAATAAAGAGTAATAAAAAATGAAATAATTATATATTAAATATTATACTCTAATATATAAATAAACAATGTCTAAATCAAGTATTATAACTTCTCAAATTTATAAATCAAGAAAAAATCTATTGGATCAATTATATTATAATGGTTATAACATAGATGAATACGCATCTTTTTCTATAAATGAACTCATTATATTAATTGAAAATAAACAATTAGATATGCTTTTAGAAAAAAATAATTCAAAAAAAATATTTGTAAAATATAATTTATCTTCAAATATAAAAGTTCAAAATATTCAAGATTTTATTGATGAATTATTTAATTTAGAAGAATTATTAGAAAAATCAGACACACTTTTAATAATCGTAAAAGAAGATATAAATGAAACCATACAAACATTCTTGAAACATATATGGGAAACCCAAAGTATATTTGTAGTTATACAAAGTCTCCCTCGTCTTCAATACAATATATTAAATCATACTTTAGTACCTCCACACCATATAGTTGAAGATGAAGAACAAATATCGTTTATTAAAAAAAAATATAATATTATTGATAATTCACAATTCCCTAAACTCCATAGATTTGATGCTGTAGCAGTTGTTTTATGTGCAAGACCAGAAGACATTATTGAAATTGATAGGCCTTCTAAAACTTCAATATCATCCAAATATTATCGCAGATGTGTTAATGATAGATGATAAATCATAGATGATATAAACCTAATGAGGCAATTACATCATTAAAGATTTACGGTCACACCAATTTATGTACCAATTTATCATACCCATTGTCTGTAAATAAGTTATGAATTTTTTTTATTTGCTAAATAAACCAGCAAATAAAATCGGCGTTGATCTAAATGTTCTAATGGTGTCCCTTTAGAAGAATTAATAATAATCTTTGTCATACATTTTAATTCTTTATTGATCTAAAAAATGAAATATATGCTATTTTATTCTATTCTTAGTATATTATATGGAATTTAATAATAATTGGTATGAAAAAATACAAGCAGTACAATCTAAATATGATTTATTAACACAAAATTATATTAAAAATTATATATTATATAAAAAAAACCCGACTAACAATGAATATAATCAAATTTTAGCAAATAATACTAATCAAATACAAGAAATCATAAGAGAAGTTGAATCTATAAAAACCGAATTACAAAAAGAAAAAAACGTAAATTTAAAACAAATGAATAAACTAAATACATTTTTAAAAGAAAAAGAAAATCTTTTTTATAAAAATAAAAATACTAATATTTCATCTAAAAAACTTCTAAATGAATCCTCTCAAGTAGCAACTCATAATATTTTATTAAATTATACATATATTTTTGGATGTATACTTATATTATTTTCTCTTTTTTATATTCGCAAAACTGTTTTAGGTACTGCTAATACCAACCCAAATAATCCAAATTTCTTTTATCGCGGACAACAAACATAATAAAAATCTAATAATATATCATACATATCATTTACATGTTTTCTTTTTATTGGAAAAATAAATATAATGTAAACACACAAATGAAATTATATATAGATGATTCAACTAAGAAATATATTTACAAAATTTTATCTCCTCATAATATAAAGTTAAAGTATGACTTCAAATAACAATCTAACAAATTTAGTAAAACTAAATTCTCTTGAGACCCAAACAAATACTTTATTAAACCAATATAAACAATCTATATCAAATCTTAAAAATACATCCCAAACTAAAACCAAAGACGATTTTTCTATTTTTCCTAATTCTTCATTTTGGGGATCTTCTGCCATTAAACAAACAAGTGGAGAAACTATAGATACATGTATAAATGACTGTATATCAGATATGACTTGTAGTGGAGCAACTTATGATACAAATGGGACATGTTATCTTAGAACTGGAAATGGAACTATACAGTCAAGTTTACCATTAAATCAAACTGCAATAGTATTAAACACTGTAAGTAATATTCAAAACACAAATGATTTAAACTCTAAATTATTAACACTTGAAACCCAAAAATCAGCAATATTAGGTAACATAGAATCACAAATTTCTGATATGTCATCCAAAAACTCGCAATATTCTAATTCAATTAATTCACAAATTAAACAATTAAATTACAACAAAAATAATATTAAACATTTATATGAAAAAAGTAATACTCTTGATAATGACTATCAAACTAGTTATCTTATAGCCATGTCTAATAAATGGATATACTCTATTTTATTTTATACTATTATTATAATATTTTTAGGAATAATATTCAAAGTTTTTCTTAAATAAAACTACAACATATGCTTCTAAATATAATAATATTATTATATTATTATATTATTATATTATTATATTATTATATTATTATATTAAAAGAAGAATATAATGAGTATTAGTGATGAATTTATTATATCCAATCAAGAAAAACTTTGGAAAAAATATAAATCTAAAATTATTAAATCAGAATTCAATGCAAAAAACAAATATTCTATATTAGAAGGTTTTGAAGATTTACTTCAAGCTTCTTATAATACTGAATTATCCAAATATAAAAACAATTCTGAATCAAATTTATCACAATTATCAACTAATGTCGCAAATATTGACACTACAGATAAATATCGTAATGTATTTGTTTCATCTAATCCTCCTATTACCAGCGAATATATAGGGTGCTATACTGATGCTAGTGACCGCACAATGAATATTCAAAATAATGGAGATTATATTTTTAATTATGATACATGCAAAACGCGCGCAATTGATTCTAGCAATACTTATTTTGCACTTCAAAATACACAGCCCAATGGACTTTCTCAATGCTTCTTATCAGAAGATTTATCATCAATACAATCTTTAGGTACTGCAACAGGGGTTGTGGATAGTATTGCATGGTCTCTACATATTAATTATTATAATTCATCCTTTATTCTAAAAAATAATGGTGATATGGAACTTTTATCTCCAGATAATGGACCAACTGTAAAATTATACGATGATTCTAATATAAAACCTCTACATCCAGAATTTTTTAATAACTGCTCTAATGATGGAGCTATTACTGTTCTAATGTCAAATTATGGAATAAATTGTAATATACGCGGAGATCCATCTAAAAATACCTTTAATGTACCTTCTAGTAATTTAACCATTCCTATTGCAAATGCAGCAAATGGCAAGTCGTCATATTTATATAATGTAGGAGTTGGCACAGATGGCGTTTGGACAGATCCTGCACCAGGTTGTTGGAAAAGTTTTGATTTAACATACCAATGTGGTAAGGGGTCTGAATATAAACTTGTTGATATGCCAGCAAACCATTCTGGAGCAGATTATAAACCAGTTTTTTTAGATTGCAGAGATGTAGCCAATAGCTGTAAATGTTATGTAATTATTCAAGATGATGGTGAACTTTGTATCTATGCTGGCAGCGATCCTAAAAATAACTCAAAATTACTCTTTACAACAACAGTTAAAAATTTAAATAAAATACCTAATCCAAATTATTCTGCAAATAAAGGAAAAACTGGCGTTAATTATATTTTATCTGGATCAGGATTAATGCCAGGTGAATGGATTGGATCAAATGATGGTTCTACTCATCTTCGTATGACCGCTGACGGATATTTACAACTGGTTAATAGTATTAAAGGACCTCCATTATGTAATTTACAAAGTGATGGGAACTATGGAGGAGGTCCTTGGGCTAATGCAGTATATAAAAATTCTTCTACTATACCTAAAGGACTATTGGGTAGTTTTGGTTATATTGATAGTACTGGTTCATTAAAAAAATATCCAAGCGAATTACTTGAAACTTCAAATACTTATACTAAAAACGAAAAATATTCAAATAATGGATCTATTATTTCTACATCATATGGTAGCACCAGCGATGATTGTGCCAATATATGCAATTCTACAAATGGATGTCTTGGATATAACTTTATTAATGATGGATCCAATGCTTGTGTTTTGACTTCATCTATTGAAACTAAAACTCCATCTGATATATCAGATTTTTATTTGCGAAATATGGAATTGAATAAAAATAATGTTAGTTCTTCTTGTCTTGAAACTTCTATTGAAAATATAGATACCTCAAAATGGTCTACATATACAACAAGTACAGACATGACTAGCAATGATAATTGCAACTTAGATTTAGGTGTTGATATATCTTCTTCTTCTTCAAATTTAGATGAACTTGCAAATTCTATTAATACAAATACTGCAAATTTTAAAACCCAAAATAAATCATATCAAAGTGATATATCTAAAAATACTGTAAAAAATATTAAAAATCTTATTGAATATGGTAAATTTTCTAATAATAATTTAACACTTCGTCCATCATTACCCGACATTTTAAATAAAAAGCACTTTGCATCAAATACTTTAGAAAATTTTAAAGACGGCAAAGAGTTACAAAATATTCATGAGTCACAAAATCTCAATATCACGGTAGAAGATACTAAATTAGTAGCAATTATGTATAATTATCAATTCTATTTATGGATTTTTTTAATACTAATAATCATTTTAATATTATTTAAAATTATGAAAAAATAATTTTATTCTTAGATTATATTAAATGGATTCAGAAAATGATGATGATATAATTATTGCAGACATTAAAGAACTTCAAAAAACTGAACTTGAATTATATAATCATCTTGAAAATAATATAACTAATGGAAATTTAACAGACGAACAACAACAAGATATAATTAACAAAATAAAAGATATTTCAAATATAAAATTATCATTATATGATAATTTAAATAATAATTATATATTATACAAAAATAATATTAATTCTTCGTATGTAACATTACAACAACAAATTGCAGCCACTAATTTAATTGAAGAAGAATTAAAAAATAAAAAAAATTATATTAATAAAATTAGACGCAATAATCTGTCTAAACAAAGATTGATTGAAATAAACACTTATTACAGTAAAGAATGGAGTGCATATATTGATATATTAAAATTAGTATTTGTTATATTAGTTGTTGACGGATTACTTATATATTTATTACCATCCTCTATTGGTTCCATTATTGCAACTATAATCGGATTTATAGGTTCTTGTGTAATATTATACTCCATTTATTCTATTAATAAAAGATCTCCTTATAATTTTGATGAATTCAATTATCCCCCATATTCCCCATCTTCGTCTTCATCTTCGGATACGTCTAACTCGCAGCAACAATAAATAAAAAAATAACATTGTATCTCATCAACTTTCATAAAATATGATAATAATCAATTCAATACTTTAGTAAGAAAATTTGTCTCATTTTTCTTTTCGGTCTTTGTAATAATATACGTAAATAAATATTCTTCTTATATTATAACATAATGTCTAATAATAATTTTGATAATACGGAAAATGTCGCAAAATTTAATAAAATAATAGCGCAAACTAGCGACTCTATATTATGTAATCCAGAATGTCAAAGACAAAGACAAGCAGATAAACTTAAAATTGAATGGGAAAAAACAAAAATTAATCTTATAAATGCTCCACAACAAGCAGATGAAGCAGAAAAAAAATATTACACTTTTATCGGAGATGAATATAAGTATAATTTAGAAAATAATAAAAAAATTAATGATGAAGCGAAAGAAGAAATTAAAAAATATACTAACCAAATTATACAAACTATTCTAAATATTGAAACTATTAACCAAGACAATAACACTATTCTACAAAATACAGATCATATTAATTTACTAATATATAATTTTCAAAAAAATAATAACGAATTTAATGGAATTCATGAATCTAAAAATGATATTGAAACTAATAATAGAAAAACTTATTATAATTCAATGAAAAATATTTCAACACAATCTTATACTCTATATTATATTATAATATACTATACACTATTAATAATTTATTTTATTTACTTATATTTTACAAAAGAATTAATACAAAGAACTAAAATAATTATAGTTATTGTCCTACTTTCATATCCAGTATTAATCAAATGGATATTTTTTATATTATCTTATATTTATAATTTTATTGTTTATAGAATATTTGGTCTAGACTCATTGCACCATATTTAACTCTCCCATATCTTCTTCATATGATATATAACACCCTTTCCACCCTTTCTCATCTGTTGAAACCTTAAACTTTTTATTCATATATTCATATAATTCATTTACCTTTGAACATTTCAAGTTAGATGAATTTTCAGACATCCATTGCTTAAATGCCTCAGATAATTCTCTTTTTCTTAATTTCTTTGTTTCATCTTCACATCTAATAACCATTTGATTAACAAACGATGATATATTATCTTGTCTTTGTCTATATTTTCTGGAAGATTCCAATACCACATTACAATCTTTAACAACTCCATCAGTCTCAAATGCTTTTTGTACCAACATACTAATAAATACTGGAGCCCAATTTACTATCTTATCATCCAAACCCATATCTTTTGGGTATATATATATCTCGTCTTCTTCTGGGACATATCCTTCATCTACAAATTTTGAAGGAAATAATATATCGCGAACTCTTCTCCATGTACCCTCATCATTTGATGTAAATACCAAATCTACATTAGTACAACATCCTAATGTAAATTGAGGATCAAATGTTTCAGACTCACAATAGAGTGAACGTCCTTGTAATGGATCTCCTCCTGTTAATTCTTTCATTGTACCTTCATGAACTTTCATATCCTTACTTGGTTCCTGCATTACCGCATATCTTACCCCCTTTAGTTGCATTATTTCAGAAGATGTTCCTCCAATCAATCCCTTCTTTTCGGTAATTAATGCTAATGGTACAGTTCCTTTATAATCCCCTAAACTTCGCGACATTAAATCTACCATTTTAGACTTTCCATTACTTCCTCTACCTTTATATATATTAAATGTCTGATTCAAATTCACTCCTATAAGTGTAGAACTTAGATGAGCCCACATATATTCATTTAATTCTGGTATAGGAAATAATTGCTCCATAAATTTTATTATCTCATTTTTTATAACAGAATATTCTTCTATCTTATAATCAATATATGCATTTCTAGTACTCTTTGTAATATAATCTTGGGGGTTTCCATCTCTAAACTCCTTCGCTTTAAAATCTATTACCCCATTTGTAAAACCCAATAAATACTTATTGGCATCTATATTTGTAATAAAATTCTTATCGTAAAATATTTCAGATGCCTCGCGCATTATATTATTCTTGTCGTGCGTTTTTTTCAATTTATTAGATAAGTCAACCAACTTTGTTATTCTCTTATTCAAACATTCTATTTTTTTCTCATTCTCAGGTGTTATAGACAACTCACTTTCTTCTTTCATTGCTGCCATTATTTTATCCATATATAAATTATACATATCCTTTGATATTGACATCCTCAAAGAATTTCCCCTATCTAACTCCCATCTATGAGATTTAAATATATACCATTCATTATTTTTTATATTAGAACATACATATTTATCACCATATATTTGATATAATAATTGCGCAAAATCATACTCTGTAGAAGTTTTTACTGTCATTTCAAAATAATAATCTACGGTAGTTTTCCGAACCTTTTCATATTCTTCAAATGCATCTGTCCTAGCCCAATATATTATACTTTTCTTTGTTATACCCATCTGACTTTTATTAAAATACTTCTTCCAGTCATTATATAAGATCGGTATACTATCATAGTCAAAATCAACAGCCTTACTCCTTAACTTTATCCAAGATAGAAATAATCTCTCATCAGTAGTTTTTAATGCAAATGCCACTTGTCTATTCAATAAATGAGACCCTGCTTCATAATACTTCTCCGGTAATATCTGCGTATAATTATGTATCTCTTTTATATAATAATCCGATGGATTTAAATTTTTAAATATATTCTGTATCGCTTTTTCTAAAATTTCTTCACTTTTTATCTCATCTAATGTTATCTCATCATTATATTCATCTTCTTCTAAATTATCTACTTGAAATTTAATTTTTGACTTAACTAGTGACCCTTTTTTAGTCTTTGTATTTCGTTTATTTAATAACTCATTATATTCATTAAGTATTTTTTCATTAATTTCTAATTTTAAATTCCCAATATATTGAGCCGACATCTTTATAAATATATCTTTTGATAATTTTGGATTTTTTGCATTTGTTATAAACTCCCCATCTGCGTCATCATACTTATTTTCAATATAATATGATAATTCATATACTTCATTACCAGGTTTTCTTGAACCAAATAATTGCCAATTAGTACATCCTTTACTTATACCCAAATCTAATATACTATCTATATCATTTGTTAATGGCATTTCTTTAAATACATCCATCAACTTTAACATAACACGACTTCTTAACATCTGCTGCATTACATGATCCATCTGTATACCTATACACATATGTATCCCATCTTTTACATAATTCTTATCTACATCATTCATATTCACCCTATTAATATTAGGTTTCTCGGAAATAAATATATCAAACACACTATCTTCTTTAAATTCAAAGAAATTCTTCAATTCTTCTGTATACACCAATACTATATTCTCTATTATTTCTTCTGTATGCTGCCTTTCAGACACACACCACTTATATCTAAAATCAAAATCTACCAAAATTGGTCCTACTTCACTCTGCTTCTCTGTCAAATATTGTTTATTGTTTTTTATAAAAACATTATGGTAATACAAATCCATAAATATATTCCAATCTTCACCTGAAATATGGTAAGCACCGGAATATATATTTAAATCAGTATTTCCTATAGCTGTATGAGTTATTTGTAGAGATTTATCATCTTTTATGCGGTGGTTTATTAAAAATTCATTTAAATTGTTATATGCTTTTTGCATAATAACTTTTTGTTGTTATATTATATAAAGATATTTTTAAATCATTTTTTATTTATTTTAATTATATATAATGTCAAATACAATATTGGATGACAATTATTTTGTTACAGGATTAAATGCGAATATAAATAATAAAAATAAAAAAATAATATATACATAATTTAT
>Ga0114958_10003577_pt1 | contig 11044 bp, 10 predicted proteins | sample C_130208_EF_Meta_FD_89577 | JGI IMG/M metagenome (GOLD analysis project Ga0114958, IMG submission 89577) | Freshwater microbial communities from Lake Croche, Canada to study carbon cycling - C_130208_EF_MetaG | ecosystem: Environmental > Aquatic > Freshwater > Lake | place: Lake Croche, Canada... | reverse complement strand
AATTGCTAAAAAGTTGAATACGGGATGACCCTAAGCGTAACGCAATTTTCAGGCCTTGTTGCATTAAGTTTAACCTTTGAACGCAGCTTGCATCTGATTGTGCCTTGATGGGGGTGCCATCAGATAGGTGGCAATGAACCTCTACCAGCCCCCCTTTGTATACGCACTCAACGGTGGTCGCCTCGAGGGTGTCTGTCGCAAGCTCGGCTATTGGCAAAATGTGTATGTGCTCAGGGCGAATAGCCGCGGTGATACGTGTGCCCATATCAAAAGCACATTTTTGGACTTGAATGGCGTAACGTTGGTAGCCAGATAAGGTAGCGTTGCTCGCGTCGCGGTAACTTACGATCATAGAAAGGGTATTTGAACTGCCCAGAAACTCCATGACCCTCAACGATGAGGGCGTCTCATACAAGTCCATGGGTTTTCCGATTTCTGCTATTTGACCATCAAACATGACTGCGACACGATCGGCGAGGGACAACGCTTCTTCTTGGTCATGCGTGACGATAATGGTGGTAATCCCAAGCTTTTTTTGAAGCTGCTTAAGTTCTACCTGCATTTGATCTCGAAGTTTTCGATCGAGCGCGCCTAGCGGTTCGTCGAGCAAAAGAATATCTGGTTGAGTGACGAGTGCTCGCGCTAGCGCGATGCGCTGTCTTTGCCCACCCGAAAGCTGGGAAGGCATTCGGTCTTTCATGTGTAAGAGTTGAACCATTGCTAATGCTTGTTCAACTTGTTGCGCACGAGCACTACCGTCAATTTTTCGCATACGCAAGCCATAACCCACGTTTTCGCTAACGGTCATGTGCGGAAAAAGCGCGTAGTCTTGAAAAACCAGTCCAACATTGCGTTTGTTCGGGGGTAAGTTTTTTGTCGACTTGCCAGCAATGCTGACATGGCCCTCTTGTGGGACAACGAACCCAGCGATGGTTCTTAAGGTCGTCGTTTTACCGCAGCCTGAGGGGCCTAATAACGCTACGCATTCACCTTGAGCCACATTCAAATCGATATTCTTAAGAACGTGTTGCGCTCCCAGCCAAACATTGACGCGTTCAAGTTCTAGTCCTGGCATGCTCTGGCCTTTAGTGAATGGCATACGAAATAATTCGCCAGCGTTTTTCAGCAAAGAAAATAATCACACTGACGATCGCAATGTATAAAGACGAAAAAGCTGCTGGTGTAGGGTCTAAGTTTTGCGTAATGTAGTTAAAAAGTTCAATTGGCATGGTTGTCAGGCCACCACGCACCAAGAAGATACTGATTGGATAGTTATCAAAGCTAATTAAGAAAGCAAAAATAAATCCGCTGATCAAGCCCGGTGTCATTTGCGGCAAAGTGATTGTAATAAACACTTGTCGACGCGTTGCGCCAAGCGATCTTGCAGCCTCTTCAAGAGAGATATTTGAAAGTGTCAGCGAAGCGACCAACGTCCGAATAGGATAAGCAAGCACCAATACGATATGACCAATTAAAAGACTGTACCAAGTGAAAGCAGTGCCAATCAGAATAAAAAACTGCACGAGTGCGATCCCAATTGCCACCATAGGAATCGTGATCGGAGATACTAAAAAGGCGGTAATAGCCGCTTTTGCAGGTAGCTCAGTGCGGACAAGGGCCAAACTGGCGCAGATGCCAAAAAGGGTGGCTACAGCCGCGCTCGCGAGGGCGATTAGTGCGCTGATGAGCGTGGCGTGTCCGATACGATGGATTTTTTCGATGTTTCCGTACCAGTCGATTGATAGTGCTTTGGGGGGAAACTCAATAAAAAATGAGGCATTAAACGAAACAATGACAGTGAGTAAAACCGGAAAGAGTAAAAACACAATAGTGAACCAGCTGATCGCCTGCACAACGGTCTGATACCCTCGGGCTTGATATTCGCTAGACTGTTGCACGAAACACCTTTCGCAAAATACTGGCATACGCGGCGACCAAAAGAAATGTCAGTACAGTCAGCGTGACGATAATGGCGGCCCCCCACGGAAAATTCAATTGAACCAATAATTGTTCGGCCGCGACTTGTGAAATCATTGCAGTTGAAGGTGAGCCGAGCATGAGTGGTGTGACGTATGCGCTCATACTTACTGCAAAAGTCAGCATGGTGCCACCGAACACCCCTGGCAAGCTCAGTGGCAGTGTGATGTTGCATAGGCATGCCCATTCACTTGAGCCGAGTGACAGAGCAGCTTCGCGCATGGATGTTGGTATGCGTAATAATGATCCATAGATTGGCAGTACCATAAAGGGGATGGCAAAGTGGACCAGGCCAACGATAATCGCGCCTTCTGAGTACATGAAACGAATGGGTTGGTCTATCAAGCCAAGACCGATCAGCGTACTATTGAGCGCGCCGCCATCGGCAAGCACGACCACCCAGCCATAATTACGAACGATTAAGCTAGACGCGAGCGATACGAAGGTCAGGATTAACAGGGCCGTTCTAAGGCGCCTACTCGCACGTAAAAGCAATAAAGCAAGCGGATAAGAAATAACCAGCGTAACTAGGACGGTAATGAACGAAATACGAAACGTTCGGCTCAAGACTCTGCCAAGCCGTGCACTCTCGTAAGTTTTTAGGTACTGATAAAAAGTCCAGCCATCGTGTTGATTCGTATCGCCGGACGAAAACGAAAAACTTTGCGCCAGCAAATTTGTCAGCGGAATCACATAAAAGCACAGTAAAAAAACAAGGAGAGGGGTGAGCAACAAGATTCCCGAGCGGTACCGCCTCCAGAAAGAAAGCGGTGATCTCGAGAAACTTGCCGTCGTCAACAACATTGACTATGCATCCTGAAATAGAGACGAGTGTTTGTTCTCAACCGAACACTTCGTTCCACAGCTCAGTCATTTTTGGTCGATTCTTTGATAAAAATGCCCAGTCAGCATAAGTCGTATTCGAAGGGTCACCGATCAGTTTTAGTGTATCGGGTGAAGTCACAACGTCGATATGACCACAGCGAGCGCGCAATACGCTATCAATTTTTGACTGAAACTCTTTTTCAAGACTGAGGTTCACATAGGCTTGAGCAAGTTCAACATTCTTCGCATTGACCGGCATGTTGAGACCAACGATTTCTCCGTGTTTGCCTTCTTTTAGATTCACCGCGGGCGCAATGGGGGCACCTTTAGCGACGAGGCCCGCCGCGAAGGCTACGTAAAAAGGCACGAGTGGGACTTGTCCGCTTTGCATCATTTGCAATGCTTGAGGCGCATCGTTATAAACCACCGCGCCATTTTTTTTCAGATTCGCTAAGTGTTTGATGCCAGATTCGAAATCGTACTGCGCTTTATCGAGCGGTAAGCCAGTGGCGATTTGCGAGGCGGTGACAATCATGCGTATGCCGTTGTTCCAGGTCGCGGGAGGAATCGCAATTTTTCCTTTGTTCGACGCTTGCCAGAGTTCTGCCCAAGACGTGGGCTCTGTTTTGATGACATTCGTATTGTAAAAAATAGTATTCATTGCATCGATCATGCCTGCCGAATAGTCGTCAGCCATGTTGAATTCTTTACGTAAAAATTTCCAGTTTGGTATCGAGGAAGTTTTATATTGTTTCAGCAAGCCTTGATCCCGCGCTTGAAACACGCCAGCTTCAGAAAATTGCATTAAATCAGGTGGATTGTCCTTTTGTGTTTTGAGCATGGCGAGCATCGCGCCCGTGACAGATTGCTGAATATTGAGTGTTGCGCCCGTCTCTTTTTCAAAGCGTGGATTCAGTTCATCGATCCAAAGTTTAGCGAGTAAGCCTTGATTTAAGACCACAGTCAGTTGGCCTGCCGCGCGCGCACTAGTCGTCATCCATGGGCTTGAGATGACGAAGGCCCCGGCGATTCCGCGTTTCAGTAAAGTCCGTCTCGAGATGCTGGTGCTGGCCGAGCGAGTGCTTTGGTTTGACATCTTGTGACTCCCGTTAGTAGTTGTGAGATCATTGGCGAAGGTGAGGTGTGTCTGTTCGTGGCGCGGTGTTATTGCTTAAGATTTGCATCCTTTACCACCTGGCCCCAACGCGCATAATCAGCTTTGATCTGAGCTGCAAATGCCTCAGGGGTGCTGGCAACTGGGTCGAAGGCATTGTTCAGATAACGATCGCGTACCTCTGGAATCGCTAACACCGCCGCGATATCTTTCTGTAAGCGATCAATAATTGCTTTGGGGGTTTTGGCGGGGGCTAAGATCCCATACCAAGAGCTTACGTTGAAGTCCGGAACGCCCAGTTCAGCGATAGTAGGGATGTCAGGCCATGCCGCTGAGCGCTTATCACCAGCCACAGCGATAGCAACCAGGCGTCCCTGTTTGATGTAACTCGCGACGGTTGGCACAACGGTAAAGAAAATTGGAAAGTGTCCAGCAACAGCATCCGTGACAGCTTGTCCACCGCCTTTATAAGGAATATGCGACAGCTTGATGCCGGTGCGAAGTGCCAGTAGCTCGCCCGCGAGGTGGGGTGTTGTACCCGGCCCAGAGGAACTGAACTGAAGCCCCTCAGGTTGAGACTTTGCCAGTGCCACGATGTCATGAATATTTTTAACGGGTACAGTTGGGTTAGCAACCAAGATAATCGTCGCGTCATTGAGCTTGGTTACCGCCGCAAAATCAGTGACGGGGTTGAAGGGTGCATTGAGCATGTTTGGAGCAACCACAATACCGCCATCAAACCCCATGAGCAGTGTGTAACCGTCTGGAGCTGCAGTCGCAACGATTTGCGCACCAATAAAGCCAGAAGCACCCGGCTTGTTCTCAACAATAATTTGCTGCTTGAGTCGTTCGGCGAGTTTGTCGCTCATGTAGCGTACGACGGCATCCCCACCGCCACCAGGCGAAAATGGCACAACAATACGAATCGCACGATTGGGATAGTCATCCTGTGCGTTCGCGGTGTGCATGATACCGCTGAGACCAAACAAGGCGAGTACGCTGCTGAGTAAACAGACGCGTTTGACGTCTCTGTAGAAAGCAGATTTCATCATAGGTTTTAAAACATTTCAGAGGCGAGCACGATAGCGATGTATCGCGCTCATGGGCAGCAACGGCGACTTTACCGCTCCCAAAACAAGGACAACGACTTTACCGATCCCAGACTTCATCTGGGACGGGTAGACCATTTAAATCGTCAACACTTAAAGGGCGATCAGGCGTGATGCCGTAGGTTTCAAGCATCAACGTCATCTGACGCGTGTGTTGGGCAGCATGCCAGGCCGTACGCTCAAACACGTCATGCATAGTTCGCCGGCCATAGTAAGTTGGCACCAAATAGTCAAGGCTGCGGTTTGTTTCTTTCTCCCACCACGCTAGCAATTCAGCCCGTACGGCTTCTCCCCGCTTGGCTAAGTCGCTTGCTGTCCAGTCGTCAGGGGCCACTTCATTAAAGCTTTCAAATTTCAAGTCGATTTGGTGGGCGGCTTCAACGCCCATTTGTGCGACACGAAAAATATGAAAAGCCGTACCCGCTGGGTTGCGGTTACGATTTCGAAAGTTTTCGCGTAACTGTTCCGGTTTGAATTGCTGGATCAACCGAATCGCTGTTTGCAATACGATATCTAATTTGGCGACCAGTTGCTCTGGAGGCAAGGGATCCATTAATTTTGTTTTGAGATCTAAAAACTTGATCACGTCGTTAAACGACTGACACATCGTGAACTTGCCACCAAGAGCCACAACCGGCACGCTACGGGCACCTAAGGCACGTAATTTATCCATACCCGTTGGATCGTTATGCACATCAATCGACTCAAAGTCGATCCCTTGTTTGGTTAAAAACTCTTTAGTGCGTAAACAGGAGGAGCAGCCAGGCTGCCAAAAAACTTGAACGCGGGCAGGGGATGTTGTTTGCATGAGGATTGTCTCTAGTGTTTTAAAAATACGAGGCTCGAAGAGGCCGTGATTATCAGAAATAGTACCTAAAACTTCAATTTTGCGCTGTAAAAACTAATCTTTTTCTCGAGAAATTGAGTGGTCGACTAAAAATACTGCGCCGCAAAAACTAGGCTCTCAACAAGACCTTGGGCGGATATCCAAAATCGGGCATTTTCTCAAGACCTCGGGCGAATACCCAAAATCTCTCGTGCCTCAGCGGGCATTGCGACTTCGCGCCCGACAGTTTTTGCCAACTTGACGATCTCTCGTACTAAGTGTGCGTTTGTTGGGTAGCCGAGTTCAGGATAGGCATAGTCACCGATCCCAATCGCGATATGGCCCCCTTGGGCAATTGCGCTCAAGGCGATCGGAAACAAATTACCACTCTTGCAGCAGACTGCCCACTCGGATTGTCGATTCTTGGGCAGATGGTCTGTGTACGCTCTCAGCCCTTCCGCTGTTGCTGGGTGCCCGCCGAGCTGGCCTCCTTCTCCGTGCACAAACAAAAAATAGCCTGGCTCAGCCACTAATTCCATATCCATTAAGGCCGCAGCGCTACGTAAAAACGGGATGCTCCAACAGGCAAGGGCTGGCTTGATCCCAAGCGCGCGAAAACGCTCGGTAAAAGCGATTAAGGTGTCGTGCGCATTGACGTAGACTTTTCCGTCTGTCACAAAGCGTCGATTTTGCTGATCATAGATATCGATGTTGGTCGAACCTGGGTCAAGTCCAACAATTTCAGGTTTTAAGATGGGGTCATGTGCAAAGGCCTCAATGTGGCTGATTCGCTCGAGTTTTCCGCCTTTGGTGATTTGCCCAAGTGTTGGATTAATCATCAAGTCTGAGTTTGCCCGTATCGCTCTGATTGGCGCGGCATAGTCCTCCAAACCATGTGCCGGTGAGCCATCGGTAGCACGTGCGTGAAAGTGCACAATTGAAGCTCCGGCGTCTTGTATCGCGCGCGCTTCCCGGCCAATTTCTTCAGGCGTCCACGGCACGTGAGGATTCTCGTCGCGCATCGCATATTCGTTAATTCGAACTTCAATAATTAATTTATTCATCGTGAATATCGTTAACTAGAGTGTGTCATGAGGAAAGTGACAGGCACAGGCATGTTCTTGATCAGATCCGAGCAGCGCGGGGTCTTGCGTGGCGCATAAAACGGGTATGTCAACGACGCCTACCTTTTGTTTTGCAATATGTGGCTGTTGAGCAATCTCGCGTGCGCGAGGACAGCGTGGATGAAAGCGACAGCCGCTTGGCGTGTTGTTCGCTGATCCTATTTCGCCGATCAGGGGAATGCGTTTTCGCGTTCGCTCAGTATCGGGGTCGGGGATCGGCACCGCTGATAAGAGCGAGACCGTGTAGGGATGCTTAGGCCGTGTATAGATGGCATCTCGGGTTCCGATTTCGACAATGCGACCGAGATACATCACGGCCACGCGATGGCTGATATGACGTACGACCGATAAATCATGTGCAATGAATAGGTATGAAACCCGTGTTCGGGCTTGGATCTCATGTAAAAGATTTAAGACTTGCGCTTGAATCGACACATCAAGTGCCGAGACGGGTTCATCTAAAACGAGTAAGGTGGGATCAAGAACCATCGCGCGTGCAATGCCGATGCGTTGACGTTGTCCGCCAGAAAATTCGTGCGGGTAGCGATGCGCCAGTGACGGATCAAGGCCGACTTGCCTGAGCGCTGCGTGCATTTTTTCTTGGCGTTGCACAGCGGGAATATTGTGGACGATCAGCGGTTCTGACACAAGCTTATCAACACTCATGCGTGGATCAAGCGAGCCGTAGGGATCTTGAAAGACCATTTGCATGCGTTGCCGCTTTTCGCGCATTAAGCGCGCAGACAAATGCGTAATGTCTTGTCCCTCAAACCTCACGCAACCAGAGCTTGGTTCTATCAAGCGCAGGGCAATGCGCCCCAAAGTGCTCTTGCCACTGCCGGTCTCGCCCACCAGTCCAAGCGTCTCGTTCGGGTATAGAGACAGCGTGGCATCATCCACGGCTTGAACGCCTTTTGAAGAGCGTCCACGCCAAGACATGGTGTCATTGAACGTCTTGCAGATATGCTTGAGCTCAAGCAAGGGGGCTGGGGCAGTATGCGTCATGTCAAGAACCGGGGTGAACTTCAGGCCAATGGTGACAAGCCGACAGATGTTCGCTGTCTGTCGTGTCGATGAGCTTGACCTGTGTCGAGCTGCAATCTGCTTTCACAAGATAGCAGCGCGGTGCAAAAGGGCAGCCCTCTGGTAGCTGAGCTAAATTAGGGGGCTGGCCTACAATCGGAGTCAAGGCGGTGTGAACCGGACTATCCAGCCTTGGAATCGTTCGAAACAAGGAAACGGTATAAGGATGGCGCGGTTTGTGAAATAAGTCTTTCACTGCAGCCTGTTCAACGACTCTTCCAGCATAAAACACAGCAACTCGATCGGCGTGTCTGGCGACTAAGCCTAGATCATGGGTGATCAAGACCAGAGCCATACCAGTTTCCTCGCGCAACTGTGAAAGTAACTCGAGCACTTGCGCTTGCACGGTGACGTCAAGTGCCGTTGTGGGTTCGTCCGCGATGAGCACTTTAGGCTCGAGTGCAATCGCCATGGCGATTAAGGCACGTTGCCGCATACCGCCCGAAAACTGATGTGGGTAATCATCAACCCGTCGATGAGGATCAGGAATGTGTACTCGCTCGAGTAATTCAATTGCGCGGGTTCGTGCTTGAGCGCGCGTCATCGGCAAGTGCGCGCGCAAGACCTCAACGATCTGAGTACCGATTGAAAAAACTGGATTCAGCGCGGACAGTGGATCTTGAAACACCATCGAAATTGCAGTGCCGCGCCGCGTGCGTAGTTCACTAGGATTGAGTTTTGTTAAATCGTCATTCTCGAAGAGAACTTCGCCACCGGTGACTTTAATGTTGTTGGGTGCGATACCTAGCGCGGCTAAAAAGGTTAGGGTTTTTCCTGAACCCGATTCGCCAACGATCGCAAGCGTTTCTCCTGACCTGACATGAAGGGATACATCGCGAACCAGAGGGGTGTTTGACTGCGCATCGCGGACCGCCACCGAGAGATGGCGAATATCGAGTAATACCTTTGAAGACTCGCTCATAGAATTTTTGCAGTCTGACGACGCATCTGTGGATCAAGCGCGTCTCTGAGGCCATCACCGATTAAGTTCAGTGCGATGACCATGGCGGCAATACAAAGACCAGAAGAAATCGAGATCAGCGGATTGGTTGTGATGGAGGCTTGACCATCTGCGATGATGTTACCCCAGGTTGGGATCGGCGGTCTGACGCCCAAACCCAAAAAACTCAGGCCCGCCTCGGCGAGGATAGCGGAGGCTGCGCTGAGAGTCGCGACGACAATGACCGGTGGCAGTGCGTTTGGGATGACATGCCTTAACAAGATTCGCGTCGAAGTCATGCCGATTGAACGAGAGGCCTCGATAAAGGGACGTGGACGGATCGTCAGTGCAACTGAGCGCATTACGGCAATGACTCTCGGTGTGTAAGCGATCGAAACTGCGATGATCACCGATTCGAGAGAAGATCCTTGGGTAGCCACAATGGCAAGCGCGAGTAAAAACCCAGGAAATGCCATCAAGATATCGTTGACGACATTGATGCCTCGATCGATCCAACCACCTAAAAACCCAGCGACTCCGCCGATGATGGTGCCAATGACCAGAGACAACGTGACCACCCAAAAGGCAACTAACAATGAAACGCGCGTGCCATGAATCAGTCGAGACAGTACATCGCGACCAAATTGGTCTGTTCCGAGAGGGTGTGCCCATGAGGCGTCTTGCAAGGTATTGATTAAGCTTGTGCGCGTCGGTGAGTAGGGTGCAAGCCATGGTGCGGCTAAAGCAACGACGACAAGCAGTAGCAAAATAACGGTACCGATCATCAGGCTTGGGTGGCCGGTAAAGCGGCGCAAGGTCGCCGAGCGACGCGCTTGGCGATCGAGCCTCTGTTGTTCAAGACTTGTGGTCATGATGCCTTTAAACGTGGGTCGATCACGGTATACGTCAAGTCAAGACTCGCGTTGATCAGGACGACCATCAACGCGAGTATCAGCACACCAGCTTGTACCAACTGATAATCTCTCGCCAAAATGGCTTTCAGTAACATTGAGCCCAGACCAGGTCGACTGAAGACTGCTTCGATCAATATCGCATTGCCAAACGACCAGGCAAAGGTGACGCCAATCACTGCCAAGATTGGTACCATTGCATTACGCAAGGCAAGTTTAAAAATAATGCGTCTTTCGGGCACTCCCATTGCGCGTGCCACACGAATATAGTCTTGAGACAAGACTTCTAACATGGCAGAGCGTGTGAGTCGCGCGATGTATGCTGCAATAGAGATCCCAAGTACTAGTGCGGGCAGAATCAGATGGTGAATTTGCGTCAAAATATCTTTGGCATTGCTTGAGCCAAGCGCTGGAAAGATTGGAATCCAATACGAGAAAACTAATATCGCGGCGAGTCCCATCCAGAATACTGGAAACGAGATGCCCGCTAATGCCCCGAGCATCACCCCCACATCAACCCAGGTTCCTTGTCGTACCGCGCAGACAATGCCTAACGGAAGCCCAATCAAGATCGCGATCACTAGCCCCGAAACTGCCAGGATGGCCGACGACGGGATGCTCGCCATTACTTCTTGCAGCGCTGGTTGTCCTGTCACCACGGAGGTTCCTAAATTTCCGGTGACTGCATTGCTTAAAAATAACGTGTATTGACGCCAGATGGGTTGGTCTAGCCCGAGCTTTGCGCGCAGGGACGAGATCGATTCTTTGGTGGCATAGTCCCCGAGCATGTAGGCCGCAGGATCGCCCGGTATCGTCCTCATTAAGAAGAACGCGACCGAAACAATCCCGACCCCCGTTACGATTAACCGTAATAGCGTGCGACCAACATGTGCGAACACGCTTAACCCTTCAAAGAGACGCCATAGGATTGCATGGTGAACAACGAGTTCTGCACCAGCCCTTGCACCGCCTCAGTGTGTGCCAAAAAAAGTCGATCCTGATACAGTGGAATGACTGGTTGGTCAGAGGCAGTCCGTTTCAATATCTCGTGGTAGACGCCTGTCCGTGCAGCAGCATCAGTCGTGGTGGCGGCTTTTGCTAACAATTCATCGACCTTGTCATACTTTGAAGTGTT
>Ga0114958_10003576_pt1 | contig 11045 bp, 10 predicted proteins | sample C_130208_EF_Meta_FD_89577 | JGI IMG/M metagenome (GOLD analysis project Ga0114958, IMG submission 89577) | Freshwater microbial communities from Lake Croche, Canada to study carbon cycling - C_130208_EF_MetaG | ecosystem: Environmental > Aquatic > Freshwater > Lake | place: Lake Croche, Canada... | reverse complement strand
GTGGTTTAATTCGATGATCCGCGAAAAACCTTACCAGCTTCGACAAGGTGTTGCATGGCTGTCGTCAGCCCGTGTTGTGAAATGTGTCGCGCAAGCGCATAACGGGCACAACCCTTAACTGCTTTTATTAATTTTTAAATTTTTGTTTAATGATTAAAATGCAGTATGCTTTTTGAAATAGCTTAATTTCTTTTATTTTTTGTATAAAATTTTTATAAGAGTAAAATCTTATAATTATATAAAAAATAAAAATACCAAGCTAAAAAAAAGGCTAATTGGGGGATGAGGTCAAGTCGTCATGGCCCTTATAAGCTGGGCTACTCATGTGTTACAATGGTATTTACAAAGAGAAGCTAAAATGTGAATTGGAGCAAATCTCGTAAAAATTACCTTAGTTCGAATTGCAGGCTGCAACTCGCCCTGCATGAAGGCGGAATCGTTAGTAATCGTGGATCAGCACGCCACGGTGAATGCTTTGGAGCCTTGTACACACCGCCCGTCACATCAGGGGAGTAATCATGACTCGAAGTATTTAATCTATTTAAGAAGCTAATAAATTTGCAGTTTTATAAATTTAAATTTTAAACTTTTGTTTAAGATCTAGTAAAATTAGATTTATTTGAGAATCTTAAATAGAGAATATGACAGACAGTATTATAACCGTGATGAAGTCGTAACAAGGTAACCGTAGGGGAACCTGTGGTTGAATAGAGAATTATTTAGTTAAAAGAGCTAATAACATATATTTTAGAATATAATTAAGCGGAGTGTTGCATAGTGGCTTAATGCGTCTGCTTTGGGAGCAGAAGACCGGGCGTTCGAATCGTCCCACCCCGATTATTACTAATTTTTATAAAAAATTTAATGTCAGTTTCAGTACAAAATTCAAAACCACAAAAAAGGGTTCTACACTCTTATCACATTGTAGATCCAAGTCCATGACCTCTAGTAACAGGATTTGCTGTTTTTTTTATTGTGTTTGGTCTAACAAGGCATAGGCACAATTTTACTAACGGTTTTAAACTATTTGCTCTAGGTATGTTTGCAACAATTATTAATGTTAGCTTTTGATGACGTGATGTAGTACGTGAAGGTACATTTGAAGGACAGCATACTAATGCTGTTCAAGATGGAATTCGCTTCGGTAGGATTCTATTTATTGTATCTGAAATTATGCTATTCTTTGCATTTTTTTGAGCATATTTTCACTCTAGCCTAAACCCAACACCTTCACTAGGAGCTGTATGACCTCCTAAAGGAATTGAGGCTATGGATCCTTGAATGATTCCACTTCTAAACACAGCACTTCTACTTACTTCAGGAGCAGCACTTACATGATCACATGCAGCTCTACTAGGTGGATATCGTCTAGAAGCCATGACAGGTCTGGTTGTAACTCTTATTTTTGCTACAGTATTTACGCTTTTCCAAGCTTTTGAGTACGTAAACGCAACATTTACACTGGCGGATGGTGTTTATGGTTCAACGTTTTATATGCTTACAGGTCTACACGGATTTCACGTTATTGTAGGAACTGCATTTCTAGCCGTAGCTCTAGTGCGTAGGATGCGTCATCATTATACAATGTCAACACACCTAGGTTACGAATGTGCTGCTTGATATTGACATTTTGTTGATGTTGTATGAATTTTCCTATTCATTGCAATTTACGTATGAGGAAACAGTGTTAATTAATTTAAATTTAATATATTTTAATAATGAATCTAGTTATTTTTGGTCTTATGCTACCAAGCAATAAAAAAGTTATTTATGCACTTCCACTACTTTATGGAATTGGACAGGCAAGTGCAAAACAAATTTGTCGCGATCTCGGACTTCTTCCTGAACTAAAGATTAAAGACCTTACTGAAAGGCAGCAATTTGCAATCGCAAAAAAGATTAAAGATGAATTTATTGTTGAGGGTAATCTTGAAGAATATCTTAAACTAAATCTTCAGCATTATCAAACAAATGGGAGTCAACGTGGCTATCGCCTACGGCATGGACTACCCGTGCGCGGTCAATCCACACAATCAAATGGTAAAACTGCGCGTAAGCGACTACATGTGCGTAAATAACACCTTTTAAGATAGGTGGTCGAGTGGTTTAAGGCACCGGTCTTGAAAACCGGAGTGTTGTTATACAGCACCATGGGTTCGAATCCCGTCCTATCTGTTACTTATTTATTAATAATGAAATATACAAAATATCGCAGTGTTACTTCACTTCGAAAAGGTCTAACTCAACAAGCTGGTCGAAATAGCAATGGGCATATTACAGTGCGCCATCGTGGAGGTGGACATAAACAAGCATTTCGTTCTATTGATTGAAATCGTTCTGCTTCTAAATCGATAGTAGTTGGATTTGAATATGATCCACAACGTAGTGCCCCTCTAGCTAAACTGTATAATAACGATAATAGTTATTCCTACATTCTAGCCCCTACAGGTGTAAAACTATTTCAAGAAGTTTTTGTTTATGAAAAACAATCTATCGAAACAAAAATTGAATCCACTAAACTTCTTCAACCAGGAGATTCAGGCCCTATTTCATTCTTTGAACCTGGAGACTTTATTCATGCTGTAGAAGCTTTTCCAGGTCAAGGACGTATTTTTGGACGAACTGCTGGAAGCTTTTGCCAAATTAGGTCTTTCGATCAAGAAAAACTAGCTTATACTAAAACCCAAGAACAAACTAATTATGCAACTGTACGCCTTCCGTCAGGAGCTAAGCGCCTAATTAGTGTTGAAGCTCAAGCTACGCTTGGTGTTGTAGCGCCTGCAGCTGATTTTAATGTTAATTTCAAAAAAGCTGGGCGAACACGTTGACTAGGCTGACGTCCAACAGTTCGTGGAGTTGCTATGAATCCTGTAGACCATCCACATGGAGGAGGTCAAGGAAAAACCTCAGGAGGACGCCCTTCAGTAACTTTCAAATCTTGACCTACAAAAGGGCAACCAACACGAAATCCTAAACGTAAAAGTGCTTTTATTCTAAAAGTTTTATAAATTAAAAATGTCACGTTCTGCTTGAAAACCCCTTTTTCTACATCCTCAAGTTATAGAAAAACTAGCCGCTAAAGAAATTGTAGTACAAAATCGAGCTAGTCTTATTACCCAGTCAATAATTGGCTTTAATTTTAAGATTTATAACGGAATACGCTGATTTCCACTAAAAGTAACCCAAGACTCAGTTGGTCAATCGCTTGGTCAATTTGCGCCAACGCGTAAACGGCCTATTGTAAAAAAAGCTAAAATTATTAAGAAAAAATAATGGGACAAAAAACACATCCTATCGGACTACGTGTAGGTCTTACACAAAAATGATCTTCATCTTGATATAATACAGATAAAGGCTTTTTTATAAATAAAAATCAAACTTTTCTATCTAAAGGTGTTATTGGTATGCGCGGTGGTATTTATTTTACAGGAATAGAAGAATTTATTAGGAAACTACTTAATCGGAAAATAATTACAAAATTTAATACAACATATCAATATAGGCCTGTTGATTTCCGTTTTTTTAAAGGTGCTGCTGGGCACATTTATGGTTTTCTTATTTATACTAAACTAATTACTCAACGTTAATAATATAAAAATTTAATTATAATTTTAAATGGATACAAAATTTTATTCATATTTTAATTCGCAAAAAAAGCTACCTATTACAAAAGTATCTTCTGCGATTAATATTCCCAAAAGTAAGCAATTTCTAACTACAGAAAAAGCCGCTATTTTTGTTTATTTTCTGACTATTGAAAATCTGCTTATTCAATCACAAAAAGAAACCAATAAGGAGAATCTAGCGCAAGGCTGTTTTGGTGACCAATCAATTTATTTTCTATTTTTTAATTGAAGTGTGCTTAATATTAAACACCAAGAGCAAAAACCTCTAGCTAAAAATATTGATAGTTTTGTATCCTTTTTTTCGTCTTTTATAGTGTTTACTTCACTTATTAATAAGTCTAATAGCTTTACTTCAGTACTGTTTTATTTTAATAAATATAGCCATCTGTATACGAGGCCTATTTCAAGTAAAACAAGGCTGAATTCAAATGTTAATTATATTACTAAAAATGAACGTTTTCAATATCAGCAACTTTTTGATACTTTTACTCAAAATAGTGCTTTTACCGATTTTAATTCGGGAGCTATTCTACTATTTAATAAGATTTTTTTTGAAAATAAAAATATAAAACTAGGGCAAGCAAATAAACTAACTAAAAGGCTTTGTTCTAAAAGTTTTATTAATATGCTTTCAGAACGTAGTGCTGAAACAAAAACAAGTACTACTAAAAAGATTAATCTGTTTAAATACAGTCTACCTGCGATTAAAAGGGCAATAATTAAAACAAGTATAATTATCCCTTTTACCGCAACCTATTGAACAAGTCCTAAGAATCTAAAAAAAGTAAAAACGATTAAAAAAGGTCAGCTTGTTACTATTAATAATAAAAACTCAAGGTTTTATTCAAAAACTTATAATAAAGCTATTGCGCACAAATCATTTACTTATCAAGGTTATCCTACAGATTTTCAAGAAAGTATCGTTAATTCTAGTGTTTTTATCCAAATTAAAAATGTGCTATCTCTACTAACAAATGCACGTTTTTCTTTTTATCAAATCAATGCACTGTCTCTAGTACGTTATGCTTTCGATCAAGAAGCCAAAAATAAGAATATTGAGCTTGATGCTTCAGATCAAGCAGCACCAACGCTACTATTTAAATCGAAAAAATCATTTTTCTTTCTAAATCAACTAGAAGAAAAGCTAGAATCGCGTTATCGTTATGTAGCTGTGCACATTAAAGATAGGGTTCGTGTAACCTTTTTTACTAGGTATCTAAAAAAAGCTAATTTTCTAGCTACTTATTATGCTTTTGTGCTGTCTAAACTACCGCGTAAACGTAAAGAAACCAAACTGATTTCTTTTAGGATTACTCTACTTAAAATTTTTTCAGCAGAACGTAAAGAAATTATTGGTATTCGTATTCGTTTTCAAGGGCGTCTAAATCGTTGACGCCGAACCAAGCATATTGTTGGTAAAAAGGGAAGGCTTTACGATTATTCACATAATAATTTTATGGATTTTGGTATAGGTCAAGCTATTACACGTAAAGGTACTCAAGGTATTCGTATTTGAATTTGTTATAAAGCTGAATTTGCAGCTACTATACAAAAAGCAATTATTAACTACAGGGCACTACCACGTATTACTAAAATTAGTACTCTATTAAAATTAATTTAATTTTTTAATTTATTTATTCATTAATGTTTCAACCAGTATTTCGCTATTTTCGTAAAAATAATCGACATCGCTTTCGTAATACATATGAAAATAAAAGTTGTCGACTTTGCTTTGGTATGTATGGAATTCAAGCGATTGAAAAAGGCCAACTAACTGCACAACAAATTGAAGCCGTTCGTCGGACTATCAGTAGTCGTCTTAAACGTAAAGGTAAAATTTGAATCCGTGCTTATCCGGATTCATCTCATACAGCTAAACCACAAGAAGTTCGTATGGGACGTGGTAAAGGTAATGTTGACTATTGATTTTGTAATGTTAAACCAGGTCGCATTCTTTTTGAAATAGCAATTAACCCTATTAATTTCCCGCTACTGCGGGCTTCTTTTCGCTATGCGCTAGCTAAACTTCCAATAAAAGCGCATATTATTACTCGTTAACTTTTTATAATAATAATTAATGTATCTATTTCTTGTTTTTCTTCCTCTTATCGGTACTATTCTTAGCGGTTTTGGTGGTCGCTGAATTGGTAATTTCGGCGCTAAATATGTTGCAACCACTGGAATTGCTCTAGCTTTTTTCTGTTCTCTTTACGCTTTTTATGAAGTAGCTCTATGCCAATCGCCTGTGCTTATTCGTATTAGTCCTTGAAGGACCACAGAAATTACAACTATTTATTGAGGATTTCTTTTTGATTCTCTAACTTGTGTAAGGCTAGTAGTTGTTACATCGATTTCAACACTTGTGCATCTATATTCTACAGAATATATGGGTGAAGACCCGCATCTACCTCGTTTTAGGTCATATCTGTCATTTTTTACCTTTTTTAGGCTTATTCTAGTTACAGCAGAAAACCTAGTTCAAATGTTTGTAGGATGAGAAGGCGTAGGTCTTTGCTCATACCTTCTAATTAATTTTTGATTTGCCCGTATTCAAGCAAATAAATCTGCAGTAAAAGCTAGGATTCTTAACCGTATTGGTGATTTTGGGCTATCAATCGCAATTTTTACTATTTATTCTACTTTTGGTTCGGTAGATTATTCAGTAATTTTTTCTCTGGCCCCTAATATGGCTGATGCTTATGTTCCTTTTTTTCAATCACGTATTAATCTACTGGATTTTATTTGTTTTTTTCTTTTTGTAGGTGCTGTGGGTAAATCAGCTCAAGTAGGTCTACATACTTGACTACCCGATGCCATGGAAGGACCTACTCCAGTATCAGCGCTTATTCACGCAGCTACTAGGGTTACAGCAGGAGTATTCCTGATTTGTCGTTGTTCACCACTACTAGAATATTCACCAAATATGTCATTTTATATTACAATTCTTGGTGGAATAACGGCATTTCTAGCAGCAACAACAGGTCTGCTACAGAATGATCTAAAACGTGTTATTGCTTATTCAACTTGTAGCCAGCTAGGTTATATGGTATTTGCTGCTGGTCTATCAGGATATGCGGTATCTAGGTTTCATCTGTCAAATCATGCTTTCTTTAAAGCTCTACTTTTCCTGGGAGCAGGATCGGTTATTCATGCAATGGCAGATGAACAAGATAGGCGTAAAATGGGAGGTCTAGTAAAAATTCTACCTCTAACTTATACAATTATTGTTGTTGGATCACTAGCACTAATAGGATTTCCATTTCTAACAGGATTTTATTCCAAAGATGTTATTCTTGAACTTGCTTACGGTAGCTTTACTGTTGAAGGTCGTTTTGTGCATACACTGGGGTCATTTGCTGCATTTTTTACAGCATATTATTCAACACGTCTACTGGCACTAACTTTCCTTCGTCCAGCAAATGGGCTACGTAGTACATATGAACACGCGCATGAATCACCATTTGCTATGGCTTTTCCACTAGTTGTGCTGTCATTTGCTAGCCTTTTTGTTGGATTTACAAGTCGTGATATGAGGATTGGACTTGGTACAGATTTTTGAGGTAATGCACTATTTACACTTCCAAATAATCAACATTTTGTGGAAGCAGAATGACTTGATACTTCTGTTAAAATGATTCCACTTTTTTTTTCTTTTGGAGGAGCCTTTCTTGCTCTATACCAATATACAAGTAGTTTTTCTAGTCTATTTGCACTAAAAGAAACTGCTATTGGTCGCGCGATTTATACTTTTCTGAATCGTAAATGATTCTTTGATAAAGTGTACAACGAATGAGTAGCAGCTCCACTACTATACTCAGCTTATGCGCATACATACCAAACAAGGGATCGTGGTCTTCTAGAAATGTTTGGTCCACAAGGATTTGTTACAGAAATTTATAAACTATCAAGTAGTAGCAATAGCGTTTCTCTAGGTTTTGCGTTTCGTCATCTCTTTGTTCTTCTTACAGGTCTAACAGGATGCCTAGTTCTGCTTGGAAATTGAAATACAATTCTAATTTGAGTGGAATCACCAGTTATTATTTGTATTTTTATTTACTTTATTATAGTATTTAAACATCGTAGCTAATTTATTTTTAGAAAAGGTGGTCGAGTGGTCTAAGGCACTAGTTTGCTATACTAGAGTTCTTTACAGAACCATGGGTTCGAATCCCATCCTTTTCGATAAAACAAACGGGTATCCGTTAATGGTAAACGGTTTGCCTTCCAAGCAGAAACTGTGGGTTCGATTCCCACTACCCGTATTAAAACGCCTTTTATATAGTAATAAACTTTTTTCATAAAAATGGTTCCTACCCCAATTAAAAATCACACATCATCAATTATAACTATTAGCGGTATGCTCGGTTATTTTTGCCGTAAAGGTAACAAAGAAGGAGTTGAAAAAATGGTGCACAGCCTATTCTTTAATCGTCTAAAAAAACCAACTAAAATTAAAGAACAAGTTAAATGAAGTTCAACTTTTCAAACATTTACACGTAGGATAACACCATATATTAATCTAAAACTAAAACGCCGTAAAGGTCGACATAAGAAAAAACCTGTTTATAAACTACAGCCATTTAGTCCAATAACAAGTAAGCGTAAGTCATTTATGCTATTTTCGTCACTAGTTAGGCCATCAAGTCGTAAAACAAAGCCGTTTATTCAACGGCTATCAAAGGAACTAGATGCTATTAATACAATAGCCAGCGCAAAACGACAAGGAAGCCGAACGCAAACGAGTACAGTATCTGAAGTAGGTGGTAATCTCTTTAAAAAACGGGATTATCTGCATCAAATAGCGTATAAAGCTATACCTTATAAATGAACAGCTCGTCTGAAAAAAGCTAAAAAAAGGGCAACTAAAACAAAAAAGCACAGGTCTATTGGCGTAAAAAAACCATTTTATAGGCGTTATTACGATACAATTTAATTCTTGAGTAGCTCAGTGGTAGAGCACATGGCTGTTAACCATTAGGTCGTTGGTTCAAATCCAACCTTGAGAGAATTTTAAAAAATTTAGAAAGACATTAGGCGGATACCTAGGCATTAAAAAACTAACGTAAAAATTACGAAATAAAACAGGGAGATTTATTCTTAGATCTGTTTTTTTTAATAGAGAAAACTCTCTCAGTATGAGATATAAAAGTTAACTAAGCGAACTGAAACATCTAAGTAGCTTGGGAGGAATCAATCAACGGAGATTTCGTTAGTAGTGGTGAGCGAAAACGAAACAAAGATTTATAATAAATTCCTAATTAAATTAATCTTTTTTTATGAATAAACTTTTTAAAATTCATTGTGAATTTTATTGAATATTTAGCTAAAAAGAGTGATAGCCTCGTAATAATAAAGGATTAATTAGTAGGAGTATTTAATATTATAAAGTAAAACGGAGTTCGCAATTCTGTTTGAAGATTGGGGGACCACCCTCAAAATCGAAAACCCAATTTAATGTCCGATAGTGTACGAGTACTGTGAAGGAAAGGTGAAATAGAATCTAAAAGGAGTGAAAAGCACTTGAAATCTAATGTTGACAATCAATAAAAGGAAAGCTATATTATATAGCTTCTCTGCTTATGTACCTTTTGCATAATGGGCCAGTTACTTTTTCTTTTGAGCAAGCTGAAATCAATTAAGATGGAAGCGTAGCGAAAGCGAGTTTGAATTAACTTTATTTTTTAATAAAAGCGTATAAGTTCAAAAGAAAAGACCCGAAACCAAGTGATCTATGCATGAGCAAGCTGAAATTTGTCTTAACAGACCATTGAGGGCTGAACTCACGACTGTGGCAAAAGTCGGAGATGACTTGTGCATAGGGGTGAAAGGCTAATCAAACTTGGAGATAGCTGGTTCCCCGCGAAATCTATTGACGTAAAGCCTTTTGTGATCAATTTATGGTGTAGAGCACTCAATAGGTACGGGGGGTTTATTACTCTACCAAATCTAAGGAAACTCCGAAAACATAATAAAATACAAATCGATACAAAAGAGTCAGTCCCTGGGTGCGAAGGTCCAGGGACAAAAGGGAAACAGCCCAGATCGTTAAACAAGGTCCTTAAGAAAAAAATAAGTGAGAAAAAGGATTATTGAATTGTGACAGCCAAAAGGTGGGCTTGGAAGCAGCCATCCTTGAAAGAAAGCGTAATAGCTCACTGGTCTAATTAGTTTAATAACCTTTAAAATATAGAGGGACTCAAATTTTTTCACCGCAGTAACGATTGAATGTATAATTCAAGGTAGCGGGGCGTCCTAAGAAGGAAAACCTATTTTGTTAAAAATAGGTGTCGTATGGGAATGATTTTGCTGGCATGAGTAACGACAAATTAAGTATTGAATCTTAATCGCCGAAAATCCCCGGGTTTCGAAGCAAGGATCGTCCTCTTCCGAGTAAGTCGGCCCCTAAGAAAGAAAAGCGAATGCTTATTTCGATGGGAAATCCTTTTATTTTTAAGATCAAAGAAAAATTATGGTTATAATGATATTATATGAGTTTGTCCTGTAATTATAATTTTTCCAAGAAGTATATGATGATAATAAAAGACCGTACTTAAACCGACACAGGTGGATAAGTTGAATAAACTAAGGCGCGCGAAAGAAATATGAAGAAGGAACTCGGCAAATTGACTCTGTAACTTCGGGATAAGGAGTACCCATAAAAAGTTATTTTAACTTTTTTAGAGGTGTCACTAAAGAGGGAGGGGCGACTGTTTACTAAAAACACAGGTCTCTGCAAACTCGAAAGAGGATGTAAAGGGACTGATACCTGCCCGGTGCTGGAAGGTGAAGGATATACGTTCACGCGTAGACCCGAAACCCCAGTAAACGGCGGCTGTAACTCTGACGGTCCTAAGGTAGCGAAATTCCTTGTCGGGTAAGTTCCGACGTGCATGAATGGTGTAACGACTTCTCCACTGTCTCCTTCATATTTTCGGTGAAATTGAATTGTCCGTGCAGATGCGGACACATTGTGGCTAGACGGAAAGACCCCGTGCACCTTGACTAGATCTCTATATTGTTTAAATACAAAAATTGTGTAGTATAGGTGGTAGCTTAGCATTTTTAGTTTTACTAAAATAGGCACAAATGAAATACCACCCTTTTTTTAGTTTTTCAACTAACCTTTAGTTAAAGGGACAGTTTATGGTTGCTAGTTTGACTGGGGCGGTCTCCTCCTAAACAGTAACGGAGGAGTTCGAAGGTAAGCTCAGGCCGGAAAACTCGGCTGTGGAGCGTAAGGGTAAATGCTTGCTTGATTGTAAGACGGACACGTCGAACAAAGACTACAGATTTCTGTGGTCGGACCTAGTGATCCGATAATTTTGTGTGGAAAAGTTATCGCTCAACGGATAAAAGGTACGCCGGGGATAACAGGCTGATGATCCTTGAGAGTCCCTATCGACGGGATCGTTTGGCACC
>Ga0114958_10003573_pt1 | contig 11048 bp, 10 predicted proteins | sample C_130208_EF_Meta_FD_89577 | JGI IMG/M metagenome (GOLD analysis project Ga0114958, IMG submission 89577) | Freshwater microbial communities from Lake Croche, Canada to study carbon cycling - C_130208_EF_MetaG | ecosystem: Environmental > Aquatic > Freshwater > Lake | place: Lake Croche, Canada... | reverse complement strand
TGGGAACGAGCGCGGAAGACAAAGTCGGAGTCATTACCCGAAGAGTGGCACCATCCGCCGGGAAGCGAATGCCATGAATACTTTTGGGTCAGAGTCTCATTTTCTTTAAGGGGAATCAGACCCTTCTTATTCGTTAGCAATGGATTTTCATTTCTGGGAATCAACAGGATTCGCTTGATCCGATATCCCCTACTTGATTTCCCTTAAGGAGGGATGAGTGTTAGCCTCTGAAACGTACCGAACATGATGCCAACTCCTGTTGATCACGAACGAGATCCGTTTAGACCGCGGCGCCTCTCGGTGGAGTTGCAGATCCTCTCGGATTCGGCAGAGCGCTCCGATCTGACCTTAGGTAACTTGGTTGATCGGCTTGAAGGACGCGTCTACACGCTGTTACTGGTGATTCTTGCCCTTCCCTTTTGCCAACCGATCATGCTTCCCGGTCTTTCCACGCCCTTCGGCATGGTGATCGCCCTGCTGGGACTGCGATTTGCGTTGCGCCAGCATCCATGGCTTCCGCCGCGCCTGCTCAAGACCCATCTTTCAGGAAAATACCTTCCCAAGATCCTTCACGGGAGCGCCCGTGTCCTCGGAGGAATTGAGAAACTCCTTCATCCCCGTCTCTTGTTCCTTTTTGAGTATCGCCTCACTCAGTTCCTTGCAGGCATGGCTGTTTTCCTCAGTGGTCTGATGCTCCTGCTTCCGCTGCCCATACCCTTCAGCAACATGCTTCCCTCGCTGACAGTCGTGCTTGTAGCATCCTCCTTCTCGGAACGCGACGGCGTGACTCTAGGTGCGGGACTGATCCTCTTCCTGATCTCCCTAGGATTTATCGGTGTGATCCTCTTTGGAGGGAGCGAGGCGATCACCTGGATCTGCAACGGATTCTCTCACAGATAACGGAGTGACTCGATCTGACTTGCTAGACAACTATGACTGGCGAGATGAAATAGGAATGGTAAAGACAGCATCTTCAGGAATGCATAATTCCGGTTTATTTCGGCGTTCTATCTGCAAAAGTAAGCCTTTTTACTATGCGAAGGGTGTGGAGTTGCCATCCTTTTCACATGGTATGTTGAGTCCATGAGAAACCTTTCAACCGCCAAAGAGAAAGAGGAAAGACCGGATTACCGATACCTTGAAAATATCACTGACTTTTCCGAGTCAGTGTTTGTGATGGTGTAAGAAAACTCTATCCAGTGACTTCCGCCTTTCCGATCGCACGGCAGGATGCGGAACCATCATGGCATTCCCTAGATTCGGAAGCTGTCAGCAGGGTGCTTCGGGTCGATCCCGAGAGGGGATTGGAGATTAGCGAGGTGCCGAGGAGGCGCGAGGAGTCAGGTTGGAACACACTTCCGGAGGCGCGCACCCGACCGCTTGCGATGCTCTTTTTCGGACAATTCGCCAGCCCCCTGATCTACCTCCTGCTCGCGGCCGCGATCATAGCCTTAGTGATGGGGGATCGGCCTGATGCGATCGTGATCTTGGGTGTTTTGATCATGAATTCGCTGATCGGAACCTTCCAGGAGGGACGGGCCGAACGAACCATGGACGCCCTCAGAAAGCTTACACTTGCAAGAGCACGGGTTATCAGGAACGGGATCGAGCAGGAAATCGCAGCCCGTGAATTGCTTCCTGGGGATCTGCTTGTTCTCTCCGCTGGTGACCGGATCGGGGCGGACGCGCGCGTGATCCAGTCGGCCTCCCTGAGCACCGACGAGTCTGCCCTGACCGGGGAGTCTCTTCCCGTTTTCAAACAGGCCGATCGCCTTTCGCCGGAGACCTCCCTGGCGGAGAGGAACAATATGCTCTACTCGGGGACGCATGTCGCCACGGGGCGTGGACGAGCTCTCATCGTCGAGACAGGGATAAAGTCAGAGTTCGGTAAGATTGCGGTCCTTGCCACATCCACGGTCGAACCTAAGACACCGCTGGAAGTGCGGATCACGCGGTTCGGAGGTTCTCTTGCCCTGGCTTCCGCCCTGATCTTTCTAGTGATTCTCGGCTTTGGAATGGCCCGGGGGCTTCCTTTTCAGCAGATCCTGATAGTGGCACTCAGCCAATTGGTCTCCGTGGTTCCGGAAGGACTCCCGGTCGCCATGACCATCGCTTTAGCGGTGGGCATGCAGCGGATGGCCATTCGAGGAGCTGTTGTTCGACGTCTCGGGGCGATCGAGGCTCTGGGGTCTACCAGCGTCATCTGCAGTGACAAGACCGGAACCCTGACAAGAAACGAGATGACTGTCTCCCTGCTCTGGCTTCCCGACACCGGAATGATGGAGGTGAGCGGTGAGGGATACGCGCCCGAAGGGGTGATCGCCCAGGGCGGGCTTCCGATCAATGAAGCGATGAGACGATCCCTCCATCCACTCGCCGAGGCGCTGCTTCTCTGCAACGACGCCCGCCTTCTCCCACCCGATGAGCGGCATCCACGATGGCACATTCTGGGGGATCCCACCGAGGCCGCCCTGCTGACACTTGCCGGCAAGCTTGGCTCGGGCATGGAAGAAGTCAGGGAACGATGGCAGCGCATCTCTGAGATGCCGTTTCACCCTTCCTCGAAAATCATGGCGACCCTGGATCACAACGATAGCTCCCTCTTTAGGATATCGCTCAAGGGAGCCCCGGAAGTGATTATACCCCTCTGTACCCGGGCGGCCTCGACAGGAGGCGAAATGCCGCTGGATTTGTCGCTGAAAGCGAAGGCTCTCGGAATTGCCGGAGAGATGTCAGGTCAGGCACTTCGCTGCCTTGCGGTGGCCACGTGGGATAATCCCCGGCTTCTTGAGCAAGGCGGAGTAGAACAATTTACTGGAAAGCTCACCCTGCTCGGCCTGGTGGGACAGATGGATGCTCCCCGCGAGGAAGTCGCACGGGCGTTGGAGTCGAGTGCATCGGCCGGAATCCGCACGATCATGCTCACTGGTGATCACAAGGCAACAGGTCTCGCCATTGCACGAAAGCTCGGGATTGCAAAGGAGGGGGACATCGCAATGGAGGGATCGGAAATGCAATCCCTTCCGGATGATGCTCTACCGGACGCCCTTCGGCGCATCTCTGTATTCGCGAGGGTTTACCCCGAGCAGAAACTCAGGATTGTCAAAGCCCTTCAAGCAGACGGCGAGATTGTCGCGATGACGGGAGACGGCGTGAACGATGCACCTGCGCTGGCAATGGCGGATGTCGGCGTTGCCATGGGCATCAGCGGGACGGAGGTAGCCAAGAGCGCATCCAGGATCGTCCTCACGGATGACAACTTCGCGACGCTCATCGCCGCCATCCGCGAAGGGCGCATCGTGTACCGGAATATCAAGAAAGTGATCCTTTTCCTTTTTGCAACCTCTCTCGACGAGGTGATAGTCCTCCTGCTGGCTCTCTTTTCAGGTCATCCCCTCCCCTTGGCAGCAGTTCAGATTCTCTGGATCAACGTGGTCACCGAGAGTGTCGCCACGGTGAATCTTGTGATGGAAGGAGCTGAGGGTGATGAGATGCGGCACCCTCCGGTTCCTTCGAATGATCCCCTCCTGGATCGGGAGATGATGATGCGACTCCTCGTGATGGTCTCTTCCTCAGTGCTGGTGGTTTTCGGGTTCTACATGTGGCGTCTCTCCACAGGCGTTCCCTTTGTGCTGGTGCAGAGCGAGACTTTCACGCTGATGGCCGTTTCACAGTGGTTCAATGTGCTCAACTGCAGAAACCGGATCCGATCCGCCGTGGATTCCAGGTTATTTAGTAACGTCTGGCTCACTGGCGGGCTTCTCTGCGGTATTCTCCTCCAGTTAATCGTCATCTACAGCGAACCGCTAAACCGCTACTTCCACACCACCCCGATCCCCCTGCGGAATCTGCTGTTTATCATAGCGCTTGGTAGTCTCGTTCTCGTGCCCGAGGAGATCCGGAAATTCCTCAAACGAAGGACACTTCGGAAGGGGCGGGGTGGAGAAGTCTAAAGATAAAGGCTCTCCGCAGTTGCCAGCGAAAGGAAATCCGAAGACAGGAAAACAATCAGGATAGAGTTTTAGACGCTTAGCAGCTTAGAGGCTTGGATGATTAGATGCAGGGCTGGGTTCTCAAGGGACAGACGTATTGAACCTGCGGCGCAGTACAACGCCGCTATTCGCTAACTCTCACCAGCCTACAATCCGGCAGCAGCAGCGGTGTCAGTGAGTAAAAGTGCGTTAGCCTGGCTGATACTTCCGGCAGGGATCGAATGATCAGCTGCCTTGAGTTTCACGATCATCGGGATCTTGGCTGCGCCAGTAGCAAGCCACATGATTTTCCGTGAGCGGTTGATCATCGGGTAGGTCAGGGTCATCCGGCGCCGGTTCTGGTAGAGATGCACGGGATCGGTCAGCGCCACGTCACGACCGGTCACAGTGAGCACGGGATCGTTAGGGACCAGCGATGCCGTGTGACCATCGGGGCCGAGACCGAGATGCGCCATGTCGAGGATCGGGGGATTTCCGCAGATCTCGGTGAGGAGCGCCTCGTATTCCTTCGCTCCCTCCACGGGATCAACGGCATTCACCGGCATCGCATGGATGTTCTCCTTGGGGATGGGTGCATTACCGAGAAGGCTCTCGTGCAGATGGGTCAGGTTCCGATCGGGATCACCCTCGGGTGCGATGCGTTCGTCGATCTGGAAGACATGGACCTGTGACCAAGGCACCTCTTCAGATGCAAGATCCCTCAGCATGGCCCAAGGAGTCTTGCCGCCACTAACGGCAAGAGTGAAAACTCCACGAGCAGCCACGGCCTCACGGGAGGCAGCTGCAATTACTCCTGCGGCGGCCTTCGCCACCGCATCATCATCAGCAAGGACCTCGATCTTAAGAGCCATGACTTGATATTAGTTCGATGATTACTTCTTCGCCCTGTAGCGGCGGATGAGTGCGTTCGTGGAGCTGTCGTGCTTGAGCTCTGGCTCTGTCGGTGACTCCAGTTCGGGGATAATGTGCTGGGCAAGCTGCTTGCCAAGCTCCACTCCCCACTGATCGAAGGAGTTGATGCCCCAGACAACACCTTGTGTAAAGACGCTGTGCTCATAGAGAGCGACCAGAACGCCGAGTGTATGCGGGTCGAGCTTGTCGGCCATGATGACATTTGAGGGACGATTCCCCTCGAAGACGCGGTGGGGATTGAGCCAATCGGGCGTACCCTCGGCCTTCACTTGCTCAGGTGTCTTGCCGAAAGCGAGTGCCTCGGCCTGCGCGAAGATATTCGAGATGAGGTAATTGTGGTGATGACCCAGCTCGTTGATCGCCTTGTTAAAGCCTATGAAGTCGCAAGGAATTAGGCGCGTACCCTGATGGATAAGCTGGTAGAAAGAGTGCTGGCCGTTCGTGCCGGGCTCGCCCCAGTAGATCGGACCAGTGTCGAAGGTGACATGGGTTCCGTCGAGACGAACCGATTTGCCATTGCTCTCCATGGTGAGCTGCTGGAGGTAGGCCGGGAAGCGCTTGAGGTACTGCTCGTAGGGAAGCACCGCGATGCTCTGGGCTCCAAAGAAGTCGTTGTACCAGACAGCAAGCAGACCGAGAAGAATGGGGAGATTCTTCTCGAGTGGAGCCGTGCGGAAGTGCTCGTCCATGGAGTGGAAGCCAGCGAGGAGGTCTGAGAAGTTCTTAGGCCCGATGGCGATCATGGTCGAAAGACCGATCGCGGAGTCCATCGAATAGCGTCCGCCGACCCAATCCCAGAATCCGAACATATTCGCGGTGTCGATACCAAAATCCGAGACCTTGGCGGCGTTAGTGGAGACCGCGACAAAGTGTTTGGCGACAGCTGAGGCATCATTACCAAAGCCAACAAGCGACCACTCGCGAGCGCTGTTGGCATTTGTCATGGTCTCGAGTGTGGTGAAGGTCTTCGAAGAGACAATGAAGAGGGTCTCGGTGGGATCGAGATCATGCACGGCCTCGGAGAAATCGGTGCCGTCGACATTGGAGACAAAGCGGAAGGTCATGTCGCGATCGCTGTAGGCCTTGAGCGCCTCATAGGCCATCACAGGACCGAGATCGGAGCCACCGATACCGATATTGATCACATTCTTGATGCGCTTGCCTGTGTGACCCTTCCACTCGCCGGAGCGGATGCGGTCGGCAAAGGCGCCCATGGACTCGAGAACCTTGTGAACCCCGGGAACAACATCAACGCCGTCGACCTTGATCACCTCACTCTTGGGGGCGCGGAGCGCAACGTGCAGGACGGCACGATCCTCTGTGATGTTGATCTTCTCTCCGGCAAACATCTTATTGCGGTGCTCCTCCAGTCCGACTTCCTTGGCAAGCTGAACGAGATTCTTGAGAGTCTCGTCATTGACGCGGTTCTTCGAGTAGTCGAGGTAGAGGCCGCAAGCCTCCGCGGTCAGGCGCTCACCACGTGTCGAATCGGCGGCAAATAGCTCCTTAAGCGTTGTCTTGGCGATCTGGTCGCGATTGGCTTCGAGTTCCTTCCAGGAAGGGAGTTGGGTCGGATTGGACATAACAAAAGAATGAATTATGGGGGATGAATTATGAAGGATTATTCCAGTAAGATTGCTAGACTCCGTAACCCAACTAGAATGCTTGGAAAATGGCAACCGACAATCCTGTCACACATCAACTGGGAGAACATACTGCCCGGAGCGTTCAGGAAACGGCGGCTATTGCCGTAGAACTCCTGCCGCTGATGCTGAAGTCAGGCGTGGTCAGTCTGGAGGGACCGCTCGGTGCAGGGAAAACCCATTTCGTCAAAGCAACGGCCCTCGCCATGGGCATCACGGAAGATGTGAGCAGCCCAACCTTTACTCTGCTTCAGAGCTATGGTTTCGGAGAAAACCGCCTGCATCACTCGGACTGGTACAGGCTGGAATCCGAGTACGAGGTGCTAGCCCTTGGACTGGAAGATTACTATTATGACGGGCTGATGTTCATCGAGTGGGGAGACAAGTTTGCCTCCACACTCCCTCCCGGGACTCTAAGGGTCCGGATCGAACCATATCTCGAAGGCGCGGATGAGGTTCGCGTGATCCGTTGGTCCAATTACTGAAATCCCGTGAAGATTCTTTCTTTTGATTCCTCCTCTTCGGTTGCCTCGGTAGCATGCGTCTCCATCACAGCAGGAGAAAGAGAGGTTCTCTTTGAAAAGCAAACACCCCATGCGAGATCCGACTCCTCTGCTCTCTTCGATGGATTGCGCGACGCCGTGGAGACATGCGGTGCTCCGGACGCACTCGTTGTTGGCTTAGGCCCGGGCTCGTATAATGGCCTACGTGCAGGCATTGCAGCCGCCAGAGGGTTTGCCACGGCGCGGAATCTCCCGTTTTATGCCATTCCGTCACCCTTGGCACTGCATGGGCCTGATGAGGGCTTCTGGGCTATCGGGGATGCACGGGGAGGCCATTACTGGATGGCGCGGATTCAACGAGGGGTATTTGTAGAGGAACCTCGTTTACTTTCTCCTGCAGAGACGCTGAGTCATCTCAGCTCGTCTAAAGATCTGATCATACTTGGGTCGGCGGCCTTGCCGGAAATTGAGAGCCTGGTGATTGCCACCCCAAGTGCTGTGCGACTTGCAATCCTTGCAGAAAAGAACGATCCCTCTTTCCTTGTCTCGGGAACTCCCGAGCCAATCTACCTAAAGCCTCCCAACATCACCCCGCCAAGAGCCACAGCCACCGTACCATGAGCTCACGGATTCTTTTTCCTATCCCGCTTTGCTTTCTTGCTCTCGTCTTGCCGTCAGCGGCACAGATGAACAATGGGACGAATGCACCCGTCGATGAGAATCCCAAGCCGACTTGGGAGACCCAGAAACAGGCCCGGACCTTCCAGCTAGGAATTCCCGCCCCGCGAGGTCAGATTACCGACAGGAATGGCTACCCGCTGGCCCAGAGTCGACTCAGTTACAACCTAGCGCTTCAGTTCCCCACACCGCTCGACTGGAGCGAAGCCAAGGTCCTGGCATTTGCCCGCCAACACATCACATTCGCCAAGGGATTCCTTGGACGCCAGATCTCGCTGCGCGATCAGGTTATCCTGAATCATTACCGCAACCGTGGGCTCCTACCGCTGACTCTGCTCGAAGATCTGCAGCCCGAGGAACTCGCCGCCGCCAGACGGGGCCTCACGAGTGCGCTGGTGCTCCAGCAGGTCTACGCACGCATCTACCCAAATGGGCAACTTGCCTCCCACATAATCGGCTATACGGGCAAGGAAGCTCCGCTCTCCATCCGTCCGATCGAGAATAAGGACCTTATCTTCACCGAGAGCGAGGGGCGCGAGGGGATCGAGCAAACCTTCGACTACCAGCTGAAGGGCCACCCCGGCAGCATCCATCTCACCTACGATGCGGAGGGGCGGAAGACCTCGGAAAGGATCGCCCAACCTCCAGTTCCCGGCGATAACGTGATCACCACCATTGATCAGAATCTGCAACGCATCTGCGAGAAGGTCCTAAGCGAGAACTGTAAGCGTGGCGCCATCGTGGTAATCGATCCCTGGACTGGTGAAATCCATGCCATGGCCTCCTGGCCGGAATACAATCCCAACCACTTCGTTCCGATCCTGAACCCCGAGATCTACAGACAACTCAGCGAAGATCCTTCCACGCCCTTGCTGCCCCGAGCCTACCGATCCGCATACCCCCCCGGCTCCACCTTCAAGACATTTGTCGCACTCTCCGGGTTCCAGTCAGGCAAGCTCACCGCTAGCGATATCTACAGCGGTCCCACTGCAATCGATATCGGTAACTTCACCTTTCATAACTGGAAGAAGACGAGTGCGGGCCGTCTAAATTTTGTCGAAGCACTCACTCAGTCCTGTAACACATGGTTCATTCAGGTCGGCATCAAGATCGGGGCACAAAATATCATTACCTGGACCGAACGTCTGGGGCTCGGGAAGAAGACCGGCATACCGCTCAAAGCCGAATCGGGCGGTATCATTCCGACCGATGAATACATGCTTCGCACCCAAAAAAGGAAGATCCTGAAAGGCGATGTCGCCAACATGAGTATCGGTCAGGGAGCCATCGTCATCACCCCTCTTCAGATGGCCCAGGCTTACGGAGCAATCGCGACGGGTGGACAATTCCACCAAACACGGCTCGTGAAGCAGATCCAGGGCATCGATAACAAGGTTGTCTCCGCCTACCCGGACCGTTTTCGGGATGACCTCCAGATCAAGCCCGAAGATATGGAGACTCTGAAAAAAGCTCTCGTGGCTGTGACAGAAGATGGACAGGGGACAGCCCATCACGCGCAGGTGAAAGGATACCATGTCGCGGGAAAGACCGGCACCGCCCAATGGGGTGGCGGAGGAGACAAGGAGAAGCAGCGTACCGCAGCATGGTTTGCGGGATTTGTTCCAGCTGAAAATCCCCAGTATGCCTTTGCTGCCGTCTATGAGGGAGAACCTGGGGATAACAACATCCATGGAGGCAGCCACGCCGCACCACTCATCGGCAAAGTCCTCAAGGAGGTCTATGGCTCCAAGGAAGATAAAGAGAAGGAATCCAAATCGGACTCCCCGGACTCTAATGACTCCAACAATCAGACCGACAAGACAGAGAAGGCAGAGAAGTTAAACGATCAGGACCAGCCCACGACAGATCAGTCGAACTGATGCCGCCACGGAAGTGGCAGGGAAGGGTTTAGGCTGTAGGTGCTTGGACTATTAGGACAAACGTTCTATGTGTTTGCTCGCGCTGCCTTGGGCTTATTCCCCTAGTCACGGCTGTGTGAAAAAAATCACCTCCGCGACCGGCTTGTAACTCGCAGAAGTTCGTAGAGACGGTTCAAGATCCCCTGGGCCATCTGGGAAGAGTGACGGGTCAGGGCACGAGCGGCCGAGGGTTTCGTGGAATGCAAGGATGTCCTCTTGAGTGCGGCCCATTGCCAGAGTTCATCGGTGGATCGAATGGTAGACTTGGTAGCGGTTTTCATGGTGTTGGTTGGTGATGTTTTCTTTACTCAATGAGGAAGATGGGTGCGGATCAGCGCGCGGAAGACTCCTTGGATCAGGAGTTCCCGGGCAGGAATGAGATCGGGATAGAGCGGGTTCTCGGCACGAAGGAAGGGAATACTTCCCTCCACGATGTAGCGCTTGAGCGTCACCTCTCCGTCGATCAGGGCGGCAACGATATCGCGATTCCGAGGTTCGGCATGTTCCAGGATCACGACATCACGGTCCAGAATCCCGGCTCCGATCATGGAATCTCCCCTCACCTCAAGGGCGAATGTCTTTGCATTCCTGGGAATCTTGATCGTCTCAGGGTCGACGGTGATGCACCTATTAACCTCCTGTTCCTGGCCCTCGGGAATACCGGCGGGAATCATTCCGTAAATGGGTACTTCGAGAAGTTCCGGACGAAACTTCCGGCCTTCACGATCGGGAAGGATGATATTCCTCGAACGCCCTGCCTCACGACGAATGGCCCCCTTCTTTTCCATCAGTTCCAGATGGCTCGCCACCGTGGCCGGAGAGGTAAATCCAAAGCGTGCCATGATCTCCCGAACTGAGGGAATACCTCCACGTTCCTCCGCACAATCGCGAATGAAAGAGAGGATTTCGTTTTGGCGTGGGGTAAGATTCATATGCCGTTCATATGTTCGGTATATGAAACCAAAAGGATCCGCAAGGAGTTTTTGCAAAAAACCAAAACTGAGCCTTACTTGTTCAGGCCTTCCTGCTCCGCTAACCCCTGAATCGGATTAAAGTCCGATGCATGGTACGAACTCCGCACCAACGGACCGCTCGCCACATGAGTGAATCCCTTATTCCTGGCGATCTCGCCGTAGAGGTTGAAGGTCTCTGGGGTAATGTATTCTACGACGGGAAGATGCTGCGGGCTAGGGCGGAGATACTGTCCCATGGTGAGCACACTGACATTGGCCTCACGCAGATCATCCATCGCCTGGAAGATCTCGTTCTCCTCCTCGCCCAGGCCAAGCATGATGCCGCTCTTAGTCACCATTTTCTGATCGCGTGAATCGGCAAGGGCGCGGGCGCGTTTCAGGAAATCCAACGAGAGGCGGTACTTTGCCCGGGAGCGAACCATCGGCG
>Ga0114958_10003572_pt1 | contig 11049 bp, 13 predicted proteins | sample C_130208_EF_Meta_FD_89577 | JGI IMG/M metagenome (GOLD analysis project Ga0114958, IMG submission 89577) | Freshwater microbial communities from Lake Croche, Canada to study carbon cycling - C_130208_EF_MetaG | ecosystem: Environmental > Aquatic > Freshwater > Lake | place: Lake Croche, Canada... | reverse complement strand
TCAGGCAGCCTTTCTCAGACCCCAACAAGTACAACAATCCAAACTAAGACACCCACAATAACCACTAGTCTATCACCATCGCCCAGTATGTCCTCTACGCAAACAAGCACGGCATCTGTAACAATCACAACAACCACAGCACAGAGCCTATCAGTTACTCAAATGCCAACAACAACTTCTTATGCTACATTTACTCAATTTACTGTATCATCGGCAGCCACATTCACAGGTACGCCCTTTCCAACAGTGAAGCCATCAAATCTAACTACCACAACAAGTTCCACTACTAAATCAGCTTCATCTTCAGTATCGGCATCACAGTCAGCAACACCGCAACTAAGTCCTAGCCAAGTGGCAACACCAACAGCAACCTCAACTCCAAGTGCCTGCCCGCCTATTCCCGTTCAAACATGTCCTGCCCCTGTAAGCTGCTATGATTCCCTAGTTCAGTCATCCGTGATTAGCATAGTTCTTACCTTTCTAGCTGCCACAGCCCTAGCATACGTTATTATGCGTAAGCACTTTATCTCTAGCTGCCCATACTGCAGCGCCTTTACCCTAACTATAACTAATCACCTGGAAGATTGCCCAAAGCACAATATGCATTATGATAAGCGCATTGTGCTAAAAATTAATGAGCCCAGTACTACAGCTCTTGACAGCCCAATCTAAACCCCAGCTTTTGCCCTGAAGCGTTTAATGTCAATGGGCGTCAAATGATAATCAAGAATAAACTGATTTGTATTAAAGCCGGGTCGTCCAGAAATAGGTTTCACGCGCAGCCCCTTTGGCTGTTCGCATAAATAAAAGACGTATTCGTGTGTTCCAGAAGCTGGTGCAGGTGGAACATAGCCAGCAACATCGTGATAGTTAGTACGGTCTATATTAACAACCAACCAATGTAGAAAATCCTTTGGTTCGGTATTTACATCAACCATAATTAAAGTATAAAGAAGGTTAGGCTTCCTTTTTAGTTGTATGCTTGGCTGCTGTAATGTATCATCGCGTTTAAATAACTGTCCAGCAACCTCCTGATTTTTATATGTGACAGTAAGAAAGCTCATCAAAATCAAATATTAGTTTCTATTAATAACATTAAATATAATTAATAAAATCTACCCCAATAGGAGATAAATGTTTCTTGAAACATTAGTAACAGCCATAATAATGTTTGTCATTGACTTAGGTTGGTTAACCTATCGCATGGACTATCATAATAATTTAGTAAAAAATATCCAAGGTACATTACCTGTAATACGCCCTGTCCCGGCTGCGTTAATATACATATTAATTCCCATAGCAGTTATGGTATTTGCCGTGATACCAAGCACAACTATTACGGAAGCCATCATAAAGGGCGCTTTTCTAGGTCTATGTATGTATGGTGTTTACGACCTAACAAACTTTGCCATGTTTACCAAATACACCTTAGATATGACTGTCATAGATATGGCTTGGGGCTCATTTCTATGTGCAGTAGGAGCAGCAATCGGATTCACTTTGCGCAACACAGTATTTAGACGGCAATATAGTATGTTTAATCTAAGCTGGTTAAAGCATTTCAAATATCAGTATCCGATGAAGCAAATTGAAGTGTAGGTAACCCTTATTCAACCATCATGGTTTCTATTGGATATTCAATATCCATCTGCATACAAGGCACAGCTATTCCCAAATAAATAAGCATACGTCTTGAAGTTATTCTGATACCATCTCCGTAGTCGGGGTTAGTACCAAAACTCAGTAAAATCTCTATTATCTGTAATTTATTATGGTCTAACTTAGTTAATCTTGAACATATTTTTATAAGTAAATAGTCCAAGGGTGTTACACTAATTTTTCCGACTATTCCATCTAAGCTAGCACCCCGTTCACATAAAAGTCGGCACATTTCGGGTGAAAAATTATCAATAGCAATAAAAAGTATAGGTACCTTTTTAACTAAACAGACTGCATTAGGATTAGCACCCGAATTCAAAAATCCCGCAACTGCAGCCAGGTCATTATTCCAGACTGCCAGAACAAGATTATATTCATTATTCATTTATCCCTATTTCAGAGTAACGTAAAAAAAAATGAATTCTAAGAAAATAATAAATATGCTTACATAGAATGGTATTATTATGTAGCGAAAATCATATTAATATTAAAAAGAATCATTTGTTAAAGTGTCTTGAACAGAAAAAATCCTCTTTTAAGATATTTATCGAACCATTGGCTGAGAAAAACAAAATAAATGTTCATAATGATAATAATATAAATTTGGAATATACAAACCTTACTATTAGCGATAGTGATATAGATAAGATGTTTAGTCCAAATCCTAATACAAATGTCAAGTAAAAATTGTCTAAAGTTTAGGTAATCCAAAGCGTCGCGTTTTATCAATGGGTGCCCTTATCAAGTCTTTTCGTTCAGGATGTAAACAATCAATCACATGATAAAACACAAGGCGACTTGACTTAATCAGTTTACAGTCAGCCTTCGGTAAATGTATTCCCCATGTACCCCTGTAATTCCGTGTATTAAATATACACTTTGTGCGCCCATTGTCAAAAGCAAAGCCACAAGGAACCCTACAATAAGAAAAAACACCACCCTCAGGACCCACAGTTGCCCAAAAATTATTAATCATAACAACATCACACGCCCCTGCCATATTTCCTAAAATATCAGCGACCAGTCCAAGCTCAGGAGCATCACATATAAATTCATCTAAATCAATAGCGGCAACCCATTCACAATCATCGTAGTAACGCCATCTAAATGAAATATAGGCAACTGTTTGTGCACTATGTATAAATCGATTAGTGTGTATTTTAAATGGGCACTCCCATGCCCTATATATTATATCATTGCCCACAGGTAAATCCGCTGGTAAAACTGCACCATTATAGTAAAAATAAAATGCATCTGCCCCTTGACCTCTGTAGTACTTTAAAAAGCGTTTAACCCACGCGGCGCTTTCATGTTTGAAATTAAGAACTATTCCAAATCGATGTTTTTTCGCTAACGGCTTAATTATATCGGGCATAAGTTCATATTTGACGCCATTAATAGTAAGCCAAACTAGTCCAGTATCAGGCATCGGACACGTAAAATATCGTGTTGCCATATATTCTTGATACCCATGTTCAGTAACAGGATTATCATTAACTAAAACCGCCAGTCTAGGAGAAGCCTCAGACCAGTAGGTTGAAATCAAATAAAAGGTACCACTACGTATAAAATAGTCATAAATAATTACATTACCTAAAACATCTTTTAACATAGGTCCAACTTTAGGGTCCATTTCGGGGCATATCATGACGGCTTTATTCTGTGTTAGCCGCTTTTGGGGGTCCCACATAGTATCGTGCTTCACAAAATGTGCAACACGTTCACCACCCGTAAAACCATTTGTTTTTTTCCAACTTGCCATACAATAAAATACCTTAGATATTAACTATTAAATACATTTAATATCTAAATCTAAAACGCAAAACGCAAAATGCAAATCCTAAAATTCCCGTTTCAAGTGATAAATACCCGCTGTACCTTCAGCCGCCTTCATATTCATATTACTCATCCAATCAATAAAGTCAAAAACAACCTCCCTACTCAATTGGACATTACGATGGTCAGTATTATTATCATTATAAAATGACGATGCAGGTGTCTGAAATGCCCATCCCTGGACCAAATTATCTTTCATAGCAGTTTTATGTTTCAAAAACCCACCCTTGTAATAACTTGTATCCATGCGATTCTGCACTACAAAAAAAAGGTGTTTTCCTTTGAGCGCCTTTTCCTTAATAGTATTATAATCAATTGACCAATCAATAGGTCCTCCGTGTAACATTTCAATATCAGCCTGCCCATTAAGTAAACTAGTATCAATAGGTGGATTAATAGCTAATGTGATTGTCCAGGGCGCAATTTCACCAAAAAGGGCGCTAAATTTTAGAGCACTGTATGCACTTTCACCGATGCCTATAAGTTTACAGAAAGCAATCCCAAGCAGCTCATGAAATTTATGTAATATAGGATGTATCAACGGCAGCTCAGAACTAAAATCCAACATGTAGTAGCCACCGCACGCATTATTTTTTTTTCCTTCTGCTAAAGCATTAATAGAATAATAGGGGTCACTTACATAAAATATATGAGCCTCAGAATACGCCCAGTCAACACGACTAAAAAACTGTTCTACATCACTAGCAACCTTATTTTTGGATTGAGAGAAAAAAACTAATGAACGCGTGCATCCAGCTATATTTGCTGGCTTATAAATAACAGAAATCTTGCGCTTATCATCATATACAATCTCAAATTTGCTCACATTTGACTGACCAACTATAGAACACAATTCAGTTAAATCAGAGGTATCCATAAAATATAAATACGGTATTTTTACGTAAGTATCTGAATCTTCAGATTCATTCATTTATATTAACTATCTGTAATTCCAGGCAAATATATGTTTAAGTAAAAATTACGCTGAAAGTTGAATAATAAAATACGGCAAATTTGCTATTCAATACAGCAACACAGCAAGCAGCATGGCAAAGGAAACACAAACAAACCCTACAGTCAATGAGTTATTTAACGGCTGCACAAGACCACCAAAGGGCTGTATTATTATTGAGCCTTTTGTAGGTGATGGTGAAGTTCTAAAGTGGATTGGTACAGATAATATAGTTATTCCTTATGATAGTGACCCAAAGTTCCCCAAAGTTATTCGTCGTAATGCTCTTATAGAAAATCCCAAGTATTATGGAACCTATGTTATTACTAGACCTCCGCAGCTAAGAAAAGACGATTCCCCTGATAAGACTATATTTGAAAAATTTGGCACAGATAATCTGTACAAGTGTTTTATTAAATGTCTTATTGCTGAGCAGCCCACAGGTGGTATTATTGTCCTACCAGTTAGATTTCTAAGTGGTACAAGAGATTCAGAAATTAAGCGTCGCCAAGAATTCTTCAATGTATTCAAGCCATTAAGATTCAATGTATTTACTGACACTACAGTTGTTATAAATTTTGAAAGGCGACCCTATTCTGAACCCTTCCTAAATGATTTGTGGAGCTTTTATTTTCATCCTAGTAGTGAACCATATTGTGTCACAGTTAGCAAAAATCTAAAGAAACTACAATCAAGACCCTATGAAAAACCCAAGAAAATTATTGACTGCACTTACGTAAAAGAGACAACAAAGGGCTATTACAAGACAAATTTGGACATACAGGTTTTAGACTCACCAACGCGAAAAATGGGACTCTATTACTTTGAGGATAAGGACCTTAATGAAATGGCGCGATTTGCAGTTAGAGGATTTATATCAAAGCGCCTTCAACGTAAGCTATGTGATACTATAAATACTTGGCTAAATGCTACACGCCTTAACCAAATAGAGAGCTTAGTTGTACCAATCACACATTTAGATACTGATTCTGTGATTGAAATCATACAGAACACAATCTGGCACTTTTACACAGGCAATGGAAACAATGGAGGCAATGGAGGCAATGGAGACAATGAAAGGACTTAACAGCAAATCACTAATCGTCTAATAATGGTTTATCTCTGTATTTTTAAATATGAATCCACCTCTTACTTGGGCGTAAGTTTCCATAACGCAAAACCAGAATCCTACCCTGCCCCAGGTGTTGAATGTATATCATTTATTGAATTTTCAGACGATACAGCCATACAAAAGCTTCTATTGGATTATTTGAATGATGCATTTCCTGGTAATGGAAAGAATCTTTTTAATACAACAACTCAAAACATTGAGAAACTGGTTAATCTGGTATCGGCTAAAAATAAGCAGCCAAAGCAGCAACAGCAGCAACAGCAGCAACCCTACATGCCAATAGGATATATTATACCAAGACCAACACGCAACGACGATTCCGAATTTTCCCGTGTACCCGTGTCCAGTTTTTCGTATGCTAACCACGCTTTATCTATGCCCCATATTCAGCAATCCAATGAATTTACATTTACACCGGCAAAATTAATTTCACCATCACAAGTTAATTTCAAGCCAATAGAAAACAGTAACATGTGACCTAAAGCCTAAATAAATAGATTTTACAATGACATCCGAAACGAAGGTCGTTATAAAATTTAACGATTGGATAAAAAATTTATATCAATGTAATCGGCTGCCTGTACCAGAATATGCATTAGAAATTGTCCGCGCTCAAATTAACAAGCGTTACGGCTCAACTAACCTATCAGACATGAATGAGACAAAAATCGCCCGCCTTTTAAGAGAAATTAATTTCGAAGAATTTTACGGAAAAGAATTAGAAATTCTTCAGTCACTGGAATCAAAAGCAGTCCCAGAAATTTCCCCCAAATGTAAAGAACGCATGAAACAATTATTAAATGACATGCAGCCCGCCTATAAAAAACACACAAAATCAGCTAATAGCAGTATTACATTTAATTATGTTATGTATAAACTATGTCAACAGTTTGAGCAAAAAGGCATACTACCTTTTATCAAAATACAAATGAGCCATGAAAAACTCTATAAGTGTGACAGAATTTGGCACCTGATATGTGATGATATGAAATGGTATTTTATCAAATCTGACCCTACAATTTGCATTACCACTCCTCAGTCATCACCGCTTCTTATGGGTTTAGGAATGAATGTTAATGTTCAACTAGATAGAGACTTGGAGCCTTGGGCTCAAGATGAGCTTCTAAAATTACACAAAGGTATAGAGAAGAAATTATCACTGGAGCAGCTTGCAGTTGGGCACAATCGTTCCTTGAAAAACATAGAGACCAAGTTGAAGGAACTGGTTACTGAATACCATGAATCCAAAACACACAATCTAGAAAGTATAAAAACGTTGACGGGTTTACCAGAAGATATAATTGTTGACACAATTAGTCGCCATGAAATTAGAAAAAGCCGTTCACCACAAGAGAAAGAGAAAGTTAAAGAAGTAAAAGAAAGCCTACCAAGTAAAAAATCACAAACACAACATTCAGATAGTAAAGAAATGCTGGAAGTTCTAAAAGATATCCAAAGTATGATGCGTTACATGCTTAATAAATATGGATGAACGAAGTGGACATTGAACGAAGTGGACATTGAACGAAGTGGTTGCACTAGCCTAAGACAGCATCCGTAAGCACCTCCAGTTGTTTGTAAGCCGCATCAATATCCTCATAACTATAATTTGCCTTGACCTCAGCCAGAAAATCATCCATAAGATGACGGTCACCATTAGTTAGCCTGCTAGCAGTTACACGAGCCTCAGTAAGACGTTGAACAATGTCACTTACCCATGCCGTATCAACACTATAAATACCAGATTTCATTTTGCTCAGATACGTTAACTCAACAAGAACTATCTGCTGTATATACCTCCAGTTAGCCTGCTTAAGAAGCCTGTACATAAAGTCCACCGTAAAATCTACCTGTAGTTGCTCAGCTAGTATATTTTGCCAGTGGTGGTAGATTTCAGCTGAGTAATCGTAGTAATCATTCATTGTTTTTGTTTTATACAGAAAAATACATATAACTATTATTTCAATTTTTATACTATAAAGTTAACCAGCCAGGCATGTACGCGATGTAGCTGCTCAACATTAAATTGTCCCAGTATATTAAGCTTATTATTAAGAAAATCCTTCTCATCGTCATTTAAAATAACAGCTGTCCGTGCATCAAACAGGCGTGGCACAACGTCATTAAGCCACACAACAGGCGCAAAGGCGTTATCCTTTGTTCCTATAAGCCACTCCATCTCTAGTAGCAGCTGTTGCCTTATGGCTGCATATTGGTGTAGCGTAGCAGAAAGGTCAACAATAAAGCAGTCAACATCGTTGTTGTTCATTCAATTGATTTATCAAATATATAAAAATAATCGACTATTCAATTTTTATGACCGTTTCACAAAAATTGAAAAGCCCCAACCAAACTAACAAAAGCTCAAAAATGAAGCGCACAGCCCTTATCATTGTAGACCCGCAGTTTGACTTTGGTGACCCACGTGGCGCCCTATATGTACCCAAGGGAGAGACAGTCGTGAGCATAATTAACGCGCTACGCGCATATCTAAATACACGCGATGTATTTATTAGCCAAGACAACCACCCAGCAGACCATGTGTCATTTGCCGCCAATAATCCTCCAGCTGCATTATTTTCTTCAATCACACTTCCTGATGGCACTAATCAGGTGATGTGGCCGGTACATTGTGTTCGCGGCAGCCATGGCTCCTGGTTCCTTGACGGACTCACAATTGAGGACACCGACATTATTATACCAAAGGGGCAACGTCAGGATACAGACTCATATAGTGCATTCGGCTCAGCATGCGGTCAAAAGGAGGTAACACCCCTACTGGCACATCTACAGGAGCGCGGCATTACACATGTTGTAGTGGCTGGGCTAGCCCTAGACTACTGTGTATCCTACACGGCGAAGGACGCCGCCAAGTTCGGTTTTAAGACTTGTGTAGTGTTATCGGCTAGCATGGGCGTAGCAAAGGATTCAACCGATAAGGAGCTGGTCCTAATGGCAGAGGCTGGCGTTACTCTTGCCGATGATATTAGCGCAGCCCTAAAGTTTGTAGCGCAGTAAAGAAAAAGAAAAATATATGTATCTTATTTTTATAAGCCAATCCTACATTCAAAGCACTGTCCCTTACTGCCATCCAATATATATTTGGGTCTTTTCTGTTTACAGGATGACCAGAACAGACATTTTTGCGGCACACACTTATGCACACAAGAAGATGGACAATAGCCAACAGCCCCATACTGTGAACTCAAATGGGGCTTGTGCAGACACTGTTTAATACATTTACCATCGCCATTACAACCGTTAGAGTCAGTCAATAAACCAGAACTAGAGCAAGAACCAGAATCCGCCTCTCCCACATCCAAAACCGTCTGCTGAAAGCCACGCGTAATAGCCACATAATAAAGATTGACCTCATCAATAATTATATCTGAACTCATCCGTACAAAGGTATTTTCCATGCCCTTGTATGAATGAACTGTGTACATATTCCACTTTGCATCTGCCGCCATAACTAAATTCCGCTCAATATCACTAATCAACGCCTCCAACTCTTCCTTTGTAATTGATTTAAGAAATTTCGGTAAATCATCTTCAAATTCATCGTCGTCTGAAACCGACCATGATGAACTAAGTTTGGCGTGTAGTGAACGGATTTGCGCCAGCTTTGTATCAAACCCATAAATCCAAATCCCGCCAGTAATACGCGCAGCTTGAAATAGAAATCGCCAAGAACGAAATAGCCATACAGCCTTTTTCCACCCAGTCATAATACCACCAATTTGTGTCTGACGACCCCCAGGCGCCTTAGAAATCATCCACAAATCTGGTACCCGTCCCCTAATCAGTGAACATGCAGGCTCCCCAATACGAAAGGTCGAATAAAATTCAATAACAATAGCCTCACGGGGCATATGATTAAAAGCATTAATACAGCCACGGAACTCATAGATAGATTGCTTTGGGTCACCCACAAACACCTTAGGGGCTGTTGTATCATCAAGAAGCATCCGCAACATATTCATGTCAAAATCCTGGGTCTCATCACATAAAATCAAATCGTATATCGTGTCAATATAGCCTTTGAACCACTTTCCAATAAACGCCAGTTTACGTATAATTTCAAAGGAAACAAGACGAAATTCTTTAGCGGCTAGCCAAAGCTTTTCCAAAATATTATCCTTCTTCTTCAACACCTTTAAGCACCATAGTTCAATGTCAGTATATTCAGTATCCATACAGAATTTACTGAAGTTTTTGCAGTATGAATGTTTAAGCTTGAAGGGCATCTTCAAAAGCCATGGTATATATTGACCAATATTGTGCGGCTTCAAGTCAACAAGTTTAATATCGCTATCAACTCCACTAGGTTTAAACTTGTGAAACAAGTGCCACATTAGTGAATCAAATGTCATAGCATTCATATTCTTAATATTTCCACTTTTGATTTTTCCAGCAATCTCAGTTTGTAGGCTCTTGTTGAATGCCAGATACAATACCCGCTTTGTCTTATGTATAGTGGCAAGCTTCAGTAACATAGTTGTTTTACCAGAACCCGCCACAGAAGTCACTGCTAAAACATCGCCGGCAACAAAGTCATGCTTATAGACATAGTCCCTGTGCACACCATCAAGAAACTCCATAGCAGAAACAGAACGTGCTTTAATCGCCTTTACAGAAGTGGACGTACATCCGTCCACATCAGCCAAATTCCGTTGTCCTGCGTCTGTTAAATAATTCTTCAGACTAACATCCTCTAATGAGCACCGTTCACCTATCCAACAAACACGTAAAACTCCGTCAACCTCAATTGTGAAGGGTGAACGGTCAACTAACCAACCCCAGCCCTGTTTTGTCCAAAGAAAGCAATTATCCTTAATTGCCTTCACAGCCGAAATTAGTTCAGTCTTAAGTTCTACCACAATTAGATTACCGACAGTAACATGGCAACTAAATAGTCCCGAGCAATCAATTATCCAATCAAGTTCTGCTGCACCGTCTTTTGCCACGATTGCCTCCGTAGTAATATTACTATTACACGCATCAATAATATCTACTCCAGTACCCGAATCAATATCAAATGCCGAAATAGGCAACCCGCCTTCTAATTCATAATCGCGGTATTTTTCCGCAATTAGTAATTCCATCGCTGCCATTGTGTTTGTTTTTGTTTTGTTTTTTTGTTTCTTATAAAAATGGAAAAACAAAATTTGTAATCAAATTTAGTTATAGATACCCGGTAAAATATTCCCATATATTAGAATGAACAATAACAATAACGCCAATTTTCAACGTGCGTTAGAAATGAGCATGGGTAATGCTCCTCCGCAGCAGCAGCAGCCAATGCCAGGTAACAACAACATGCAAAGGGCATTGGCAGCTAGCAGAGTAAACGCAAACAACAATGCCTTAATGCGCGCCGCCATGGAGCAGTCCGCAGCTGAAAACAGAATGCGTCGCCAGCAGCAAGCAGAGGCAAGACAGCGGGAGCGTGAAGCCAGAAATGCTGAAT
>Ga0114958_10003571_pt1 | contig 11054 bp, 9 predicted proteins | sample C_130208_EF_Meta_FD_89577 | JGI IMG/M metagenome (GOLD analysis project Ga0114958, IMG submission 89577) | Freshwater microbial communities from Lake Croche, Canada to study carbon cycling - C_130208_EF_MetaG | ecosystem: Environmental > Aquatic > Freshwater > Lake | place: Lake Croche, Canada... | reverse complement strand
ATTAAACGTGCATTAAACGACGAGCCAACGATTGATGAGTTGATCAAAAACCGCCATACAGTTAAACACTGCATGTGGGAAGAAAGCTGGGGCGAGATTTAATTCGCTTTAGTCACGTATCAAATAAAAAACGGCCTTCGGGCCGTTTTTTATTACCTTAATTTTTAGACTTAAAATCTTCACGTGGTGGTAAACGCATGATTTTATCAATCACCAATCTTGCCATCGCCCATGCCTTGTCATCACGCATCATTGCCAGCTCTTGTTCATCATAAGGCATGTAGCGGCCACCGTGCGTGAGCGAGTACCTCACAGAGTTTTCGACCTTGGTGTATGCAAGCATCACATCTTGTATGCGTTCATCTTTAAAGCGGTAAAGTGATGGCATGGTTTTTAGAACTCAAGTTTAAGAAAGTCAGTGGTAGAGAAAAAATTTAACGCTTTAAGTTTAGCAAAATATTTCGCACTGGTGTAGGTAGTGCTGCACCAATCGCATCTTCAATCTGCAACCAAATCGTATTCGGCATATTGGCTTGAAGTGGTCGATTCGTCACGCTTAAGGGTTGCGGTAATATTTCTAACTTAAAGTGAGTAAACACATGTTGAATGCTTTCTAATGGCTCTTCTGCTTCAACGTCCAAACAAAATCTTCGCAAAGCCACTTCGCTGGCAATGTCTTGCATGCTAATTTCTGGCAAGCTCCATAACCCCCCCCAAATCCCACTTGGTGGACGTTTCTCTAGCAATACCTCATTGCCATCTAATATCAATAGCATGGTGGTTTGTTTTTGTGGAATCGTTTTTTTAGGTTTTGATGTTGGAAGTTCTTTGGTTTTATTTTCCGCAAGCGCCTGACAGCTAGATTTAAGCGGACACAGTTCGCATTTGGGTTTGCTGCGCGTGCAAATGGTTGCGCCTAAATCCATTAAGCCTTGCGTATAAGCCCCCATATCTTGCTCTGGGACTAATGATTCGGCGAGTGCCCACAATTGCTTCTCGATTTTAGGCGTGCCCGTCCAGCCTTCGATGACATAGTGCCGAGCTAATACGCGTTTTACATTGCCATCTAAAATGGTTTGGTTTTGTTGAAAAGCGAAAGATGCAATCGCTGCGGCAGTTGAGCGACCAATGCCCGAAAGTGTTTGGATTTGTTCAAAGTCTTGCGGAAATTGTCCATCATGTTCGTCCATAATGGCCTGCGCGGCATTGTGTAAGTTGCGGGCTCGAGAGTAATAGCCTAGACCACTCCAGTGTTGTAACACTTCTTCTTGGGTAGCATTAGCGAGGCTGGCAATATCAGGAAAGCGGCCCATAAATTTGGCATAGTAGCCAATTACAGCGGTCACTTGTGTTTGCTGCAACATGATTTCTGAAACCCAAATTGCATATGGATCTTGGGTATTCTGCCAGGGCAAATTATGCCGGCCATGAATTTTTTGCCAAGCGATTAGCCGAGATGAAAATTGATCGATTGGCATAGATTAATTAGAGTTCAATAGAAGTAGCCAAGAACTAATAGCCCTAGCGCAATACGATAGTAAGCAAAGATTCTAAAATCATGTCCTGCAACATAGCGAATTAAGGTTTTAATCGCGACTAATGCTGATAAAAATGCCGCAACAAAACCCACTAAAAACAATCCAACATCATCAGTGCTGAGCAGGTCGCGGCTTTTTATCAAGTCATAACCTGTTGCTGCGAACATCACTGGTATCGCCAAAAAGAACGAAAACTCTGTAGCCACTTGGCGTGACAAACCGAAAGACATCCCACCTAAAATCGTCGCACCAGAGCGTGAAACGCCAGGAATTAGAGCCAGTGCTTGAGCGCAACCGATTTTAAACGCATCGAGTACTGTCATGGATTCAATATTAGAAATTTTGGCTTTCAGTGAAAGTTTTTCAATAAACAAAATAAGCAAGCCGCCAACAATCAGTGTAATCGCCACTGGCACGGGCTTGAAAAGAACTGCTTTAATTTGGTGATGAAATTTGAGGCCCAAAATGGCGAGCGGCAAAAATCCAACGAAAAGTTTTAAGACAAAGCGCTGTGCTTGTACATCACTTTTTAAGGTGCGGACGACTTTGAAAAGCCTTGCGTGGTAAAGCCAGCACACAGACAAGATCGCGCCAAGTTGAATCACGATTTCAAAAACATCGCGTTTTTCTTTGTCTAAAAAATTAATCAGGTCGCCAACGATAATCAGATGCCCGGTACTGCTAATAGGCAAAAACTCAGTTGCGCCTTCTACTAAGCCTAAAAGTAGGGCTTTTAATAATAAGATTAAATCCATTTTTACTCGCTTAACATTGAAACGCTAAAATTTAGAAACGTTCTTCAGGTCTTAAATAGCGCCATTCGCCCATTGGCAACTTACCTAGGTTCACGCCACCAATGCGGATGCGCTTTAGACCAACCACTTTTAGTCCGACCAATTCACACATGCGACGAATTTGGCGCTTGCGCCCTTCGCGCAACACAAAGCGAAGTTGGTCTTCATTTTGCCAAGACACCTTTGCAGGTTTTAATTGCACACCATCCAAAGATAAACCATGATTCAGTAAATCTAGATCGTTAAACGATAAGTCACCTTCAACCCGCACTAGGTATTCTTTCTCAACGGTTGAGTCCTCACCAATTAAATGGCGGGCGACTCGTCCATCTTGGGTCAAAACTAGCAGCCCTGTAGAGTCAATGTCCAGGCGACCTGCTGGCGCGAGACCTTTTAAAAATGCTCGCTGAAATTCTCGAGGCTGTGAATGATGTAGTAAAGGGTCATCTTTCCATTGATTGTCAGGATGAATCAGCACAATCGCCGGGTCGTACCCATCTTCCGCTTGACCAGAAACATAGCCAATTGGCTTGTTAAGAATAATCGTGACGATTTCGGATTGATGCTTTTCAGCATCTTTGCTGATTTCAATATTGGCATTCATCGCCACGCGACTGCCTAGCTCATCAACAATTCGTCCATCGACTTTTACCCAGCCATTCGTAATCCACTCATCTGCTTCGCGGCGTGAACAAAAACCAAGTTCCGCCATGCGTTTTGAAAGGCGTGGAAAATCAGGATTGCTAGGCAACGGTTTAGGCGCAAACATTGGGTTGCTGGCGCGATCATTATTAAAATCACCCACTTCAAACCCGTCACGCATTTTGCCACCACGGCGTGGTGTGTCACGACCCGTGTCATCCAAGGTTGGACGTGCTTGTTGAGGGCGAGGTGCTTCATCGCGCAATCTGCCATCGTAACGGTGATTGCGTTGTGAGGCTTTTGATTGGGTGTTTTCAGATTGCTCTGATGCCTGAGTGTCGGCGTGTTCATTCATAAGCACAGCTTGCGGTCGCACAATAGGTTTTGGTGCAACTGTGCGATCACGCTTGCTTGGGTCAGTGCGGCGAACAGGCGCTTTGCTTGCTCTTAGGCTTGCGCTTTCTGTCTGTTTTTTTGAGAGTTTTATGGTAGTCAAAATAGATGCCAAAAGTTTGATTTATATGATGTTGCACATTATACGCTCTAACAAAACTTGCTTGGCTAACAGACGCATAAATTAGCCAATAAAAAACCCCACAGCACTAGACTGTGGGGTTCAAGTTATAACAACGATTGATTAAACCTTGTGATAAACCATTACAAAAAGTCTTTAGACTTTTTGATAGACTTCAGAACCTTTTTTCACAAACTCAATTGACTTTTCTTGCATGCCTTTTTGCAGCGCTTCTTGCTCATCCAAACCAAGCTTTTCTGCATAATCACGCACATCTTGAGTGATTTTCATAGAGCAGAAATGAGGGCCACACATAGAGCAGAAGTGGGCTTGTTTTGCGCCCTCTTGTGGCAATGTCTCATCGTGGAATTCCTTAGCTTTTTCAGGATCAAGGCCAAGGTTGAATTGGTCATCCCAGCGGAATTCAAAACGTGCTTTTGATAAAGCATTGTCACGAATTTGTGCGCCTGGGTGGCCTTTTGCTAAGTCAGCGGCATGTGCCGCAATCTTATAAGTAATAATTCCAACGCGGACGTCTTCTTTGTCTGGCAAGCCAAGATGTTCTTTTGGGGTGACATAACAAAGCATTGCACACCCGTACCAGCCAATCATGGCAGCACCAATGCCTGATGTGATGTGATCATAACCAGGTGCGATGTCTGTGGTTAAAGGTCCTAATGTGTAGAAAGGGGCTTCATCGCAGTGCTCAAGTTGCAAGTCCATGTTCTCTTTAATAAGATGCATAGGCACGTGGCCTGGACCTTCAATCATGCACTGCACATCGTGCTTCCAAGCGATTTGTGTCAGTTCACCTAGTGTTTTGAGCTCAGCAAATTGTGCTTCATCGTTTGCATCGTAAATTGAACCAGGACGTAAACCGTCACCTAATGAGAAGCTTACGTCATACGCCTTCATGATTTCGCAGATGTCTTCAAAGTGCTCATAAAGGAATGATTCTTTATGATGCGCTAAACACCATTTCGCCATGATAGAGCCGCCACGAGACACGATGCCTGTCATGCGTTTTGCTGTCATCGGAATGTAAGCCAAACGAACACCGGCATGAATGGTGAAGTAATCCACGCCCTGCTCAGCTTGTTCAATTAAGGTGTCGCGGAAGATTTCCCAAGTGAGGTCTTCAGCTTTACCGTTTACTTTTTCAAGGGCTTGATAAATAGGCACAGTACCAATAGGCACAGGGCTATTACGGATAATCCACTCGCGTGTTTCGTGGATGTTTTTACCCGTTGATAAATCCATCACGGTATCGCCGCCCCAGCGTGTCCCCCAGACCATTTTTTCAACTTCTTCTGAAATTGAAGAACCGAGCGCTGAGTTGCCAATGTTGGCGTTAATTTTCACCAAGAAATTACGGCCAATAATCATTGGCTCGATTTCAGGGTGGTTAATGTTCAATGGAATAATCGCACGGCCGCGCGCTACTTCATCGCGCACAAACTCTGGCGTGATGACTTTTGTAATGCTTGCGCCGAAGTCATGGCCTTTATGTTGTGTTTGCAACAAGTCGCTCATGTTCTCGCGGCGTTGGTTTTCGCGAATTGCGATGTATTCCATTTCTGGGGTGATGATCCCCTTGCGCGCATAGTGCATTTGGCTCACGTTCATGCCAGCTTTAGCTCGGCGTGGTTGGCGCGAGAGGTTAAAGCGCATTTCAGCAAGTGCAGGATCGTTTTTACGTTCCACACCAAAAGCTGAACTTGGGCCATCAAGTTGTTCAGTATCATTCCGGTCTTCAATCCATTTGGCGCGCATTGCGGGCAAGCCATCACGGATATCGATTTTAACTGCTGGGTCTGTGTAAGGGCCTGATGTGTCATACACCATGACTGGCGGGTTTTTCTCAGCGCCAAAAGCAGAAGGTGTATCGCTGAGGCTAATTTCACGGAAAGGCACTTGAATGTCAGGGCGTGAGCCTTGAACAAAAACTTTACGTGAGTTGGCGAATGGTTGTTTTGTTGCTGGATCAATCTCAGCTGTTTCGCCTACAAAGTGAGCGAGGTTTTTATCGGTGGCGTTCAATGTCTACTCCAAAAAAATAATACAACGGAGTAGGGAAGCGATGCACTAGCTTCCCTACGGCGGCATGACCCGCATCAGGTTCAAAGGGTGTATCTCACTCCAAAACAGCATTTTGGAGACCCCTAGCATTGTCTTTAAAATTACGCGAAAAACCGCTTAAAAGCAAGCGATAAAATGAATTGGCTTCGGTTATAATGACGGCTAAAGATTGATTTAAAAAGGATTGGCAATGAGTTTGAAACAGGAATCAGCATCAGTTCAGCAGTCACGTTTTAATATGATAGAACAGCAAATTCGTCCTTGGGATGTCTTGGATGGCAATGTGCTTGGCTTGCTCGCTAAATTACCACGCGAAGATTTTGTGCCTAAACAGTATGTTGGCTTGGCGTTTGCAGATTTGGAAATTCCGCTTGGTGAGGGACAGTTGATGTTGTCGCCAAAAATGGAAGGCCGTATTCTTCAGTCATTAGAAATTAAAAAGACAGATAAAGTGTTAGAGATTGGTACAGGCAGTGGTTATTTAACGGCTTTATTAGCCTTGCAAGCTAAGCAAGTTGATAGCGTTGAGCTTAAAGCCAAAATCAGCAAACAAGCTGCTAAAAATATTGCTGCACAAGGGATATTAAATGTGAATTTAGTAGTGGCAGATGGCGTGCATGGTTTGGCCGCGAATGCGCCTTATGATGTGATTGTGTTTACAGGTTCAACGCCTTTATTAAATACGCAAGTTGAACGTCAGTTGGCAGTTGGGGGTCGTATGTTTGTCGTGGTGGGCGATGCGCCTGTAATGGAAGCAACATTAATTACGCGTATTTCATCAGACAATTTCAAAACAGATGTGTTGTTTGAAACTTGTTTGCCAGCAATCTTAAATGCATCTCAAGCCGAAAAGTTTGAGTTTTAAAGAGTCGTTCTGAATATGCGCTTTAAACTTTCAATGTTAACTTTTGCTTTATTTGCTGTTTATCAAGTGCAGGCGGCTGACAGCCAAAATTTGATGCAGATTTATCAGCAGGCTTTGAGCCATGATCCAGTTTGGGCTTCTGCACAAAGTAGTCACTTAGCGAGCCAGGAGAAATTGGCGCAAGGTCAAGCACTATTTCTACCGACAGTAAATTTCAATGCAGGCGTCAGCGCTACGCAATCTGACGCAAAGTTTTCTCCTAACACCTCGCCTTTGAAAGGCGGACAAAATAATTTTGAAAGCTATAACTTCGGCGTGAGTGTGACTCAGCCGATTTATCGTAAACAAATTCGCGCGCAATTGGAGCAAGCAAAAAGCCAGGTTTTACAAGCGGATAAGCAGTTGGTATTGGCTAAGCAAGCTCTTATTATTCGATCTTCTAAAGCTTATTTTGATGTGCTCTTAGCTCAAGATAAAATTGACTTAATCAATGCGCAAAAAACGGCCATTAATAAGCAATTGGAACAAGCAAAAGCAAACTTTGAAGTTGGTACTTCGACGATTACTGACTTCAATGAAGCGCAAGCGAGATTTGATTTGGTAATAGCACAAGAGATTGCTGCGGTGAACGATTTAGAAGTTAAAAAACGGGCTATTCAAGCGATTGTTGGTGCAATGCCGCAATCACTTATTGGTGTTCGAAGCGATTTAGTCGCGCAATCACCTGAACCTGTTGAAATGGAAAAGTGGGTGCAAGTTGCTGAGCAAAATAGCTTAGTGATTGGACTTCAGCAACAAGCCTTGGAAATCGCGACACAAGAGGTTGAGCGCCAAAATGCTGGGCATTTGCCCACACTAGACGCCGTAGCTGGCTATAACAACAATTATTCGAATGGCACAACTACAGGTCTTGGAAATGGAAGCGATATCACGAGCGCTATCCTTGGGTTGCAACTTCAAATTCCAATTTACCAAGGTGGATTGGTAAGTTCAAAAGTGCGTGAGGCAGTTGCGAACAAACAAAAAGCCCAGGATGATTTGGAAGTTGCAAAGCGCCAAGCCAACTTAGACACACGTTCAGCCTATTTGAATTTAGCCAGCAGCGTGGCGCAAATTAAGGCTTATGAACAGGCGCTGAACTCAAGTCAAAGTCAGTTGGATTCAACAAACCTAGGTTATGAGGTTGGCGTACGAACCAGCGTGGACGTGCTCAACGCGCAACAGCAGTATTTCAGCGCTAAGCGCGAATTATTGCAATCTCGTTATACTTATTTAGTGAATATTTTATCGCTCAAGTCCGCTGTTGGTTTGCTCGGCGAGGCAGATTTAGAAGGTGTGAATCAACAGTTAGTCACCCGTTAATCGGCGCGAGGTCAGCATGAACAATGTAGCGTGTATCGCAGATCGCAATCAAAGTCAGTTAGTGATTGTGGATATGCAAACCAAACTCAGTAGCGTGATGACCGACCACATTCCTGATGTGGTTAAAAAATGCGCTATTCTTTTGCAAAGCGCCGCTTTGCTAGAAATCCCTACCATCTTCACCGAGCAATATCCTAAAGGTCTAGGGCCAACTGTACCCGAGCTAGCTTTATATATGGCTGGCAAAAAACCGGTTGAAAAAACCGCGTTTTCTTGCTGTGGCGAACCCGCTTTTAATCGTCAACTGTTGGGCGACCATCAACAAGTAATTTTGGCAGGTATGGAAGCGCATATTTGTCTTCTTCAAACTGCACTAGATTTGCTTGCCCAAGGCAAAACCGTGTTTGTGCTCGAAGATGCGGTGATTTCTCGTAACCCAGAAAACAAGCGAAATGCGCTCAATAGAATGCGTGAAGCCGGGGTGATTATTAGCAATACAGAGTCATTGGTGTTTGAGTGGCTGGATCTTGCTGAAGGCGACGCCTTCAAAAAAATCAGCCAGCTTATGCGCTAGTTTTCGTCATTAGATTTTAGCTGGCAAATACTGCCCAATTAAATCCATTAGTCTTTGCGTGGCACCGCTAGCGCTCTTGCTAAAGAGTAATGCAGCATCACTCATTGTTTTCCTTGTTTCTGCATCATGCATTAAAGCACTTAATTTCTCTGTGAGCTCTTGTGGATCGCTCACTCGGATTGCGGCGCCTGCCAGCACTGCTTGATTTGTCGCATCGCTAAAATTAAATGTGTGCGGACCAATTAAAACAGGTTTGCCCATTGCACTGGCTTCAATTAAGTTTTGTCCGCCAAGAGGCAATAAACTCCCGCCAATGAATGCAACATCGCAGGCTGCATAGTATGTAAACATCTCGCCCATGCTGTCCCCAAGAATCACGCTGCAGTTAGTAATGTCGCGAGCTACTGTGCCCATCGAGAATTCTGAGCGGCGGCAAAAAGCAATACTATGTTTGGTGAGGAGCGTCGCGATTTCATCAAATCTTTGCGGATGTCTTGGCACAATAACGGTAAGCAGATTTGGAATCTCGCTTGAAGCAATGGCCTCTAAAATTAAGGCCTCTTCGCCATCTCGCGTACTTGCTGCTAAAAATACAGGACGCTTAAAGCCAAGCAAGCTACGTAAGTATCGTCCACGCTCCGCCTCATCTGCTGGTGGATTAACATCAAATTTAAGATTGCCCGCCACAACGACTTTGCCCGCTTTGCCGAGTAAGGTTTTTAAACGGGTTACATCTTGCTCCGTTTGCGCGGCGATCGCACTCAAGCTATTTAAGCCTTGCGCTGTTAGCTTGCTAACTTTGGCGTAGCCACGCGCGGAGCGTTCTGAAAGCCGTGCGTTCACCAATAACAGTGGAATGCTTCGCGCTTTGCATGCCGCAATCAAATTAAACCAAAGCTCTGTTTCCATCAGCAATCCCAGCGCTGGCTGATAGTGCTTCAAAAATCGTTTTACAGCGTCTGGTGTATCGTAAGGCAGGAAGCAGCGAGAGATGCGAGGGTGCTTGTTATGAGGAAATAGCTGTTCGCCAGCTTCACGGCCTGTAGGTGTTGCATGTGTCAGTAAAATTTGGTGCGCGGGATACTTTTCTAATAAAGCTTCAATTAATGGCTTGGCTGCGCGCGTTTCGCCAACCGATACGCAGTGCAACCAAATAAGCGGTTGCGAGATAATTTGGCTGTAAAAACCATAACGCTCAGGCCAGTGATTTAAGTAAGCGGGTTGTCGCAATCCACGCCATAAAAGCTTGATGGCAGTGAAGGGTAACAAAAAATACAAGAATGCTGAATAAAGTAAACGTGACATATGGTGATTTTCTCATAGTTTGTTGCGTGAAATGTATTTGGATTTGTCCAGAAAACTATTTTTATTTTAGTTAGTGAACGCTCACTAAATGCCAGACTTGTCCTCTTGTTTGACCTATTGAAAACGCACTAAAAAGATGCAGATCAAATGTAAAGAAATGTTAAATATATTGCTTGACCAGCACTATAAAATGGAATAATTTTGCACCTAAGCACAATATATTGTGGTCTGACTAAAAAATGAGCATAAGCAAACACGCGTGAGCAGCTGTGTAAAGTCAGGCTAATTAAAGAACAAATTAGGGAAGCTACCAATGTTACAAGCCGTCAAAACGCCAGAAGAAGCCGCTATGCAAGCAAACAATCAAAAAGAAGTGCCAATGCAATCTGTGTCATTGGACATCTGGGACAAAAAATACCGTCTCAAAACTAAACAAGGTGACCATGTTGACCAAAACATGGACGACAGCTACTCACGAGTAGCGCGTGCTTTGGCTGATGCTGAAGAAGAAAACAAACGTGCTGAGTGGCACGAAAAATTCTTATGGGCGCTCCGCCGTGGTGCAATACCTGCAGGGCGTATTACTTCAAACGCAGGTGCTTTAGAGCACAAGCCAGCAACCAGCACGATCAATTGCACGGTATCTGGCATTGTTGAAGACAGCATGGATGGCATTTTAAACAAGGTACACGAGGCTGGTCTAACACTAAAAGCTGGTTGCGGTATTGGTTACGAGTTCTCAACACTGCGTCCAAAAGGCGCATTTGTAGCGGGGGCTGGTGCCTATACAAGCGGCCCACTTTCATTTATGGATATCTTCGATAAGATGTGTTTCACAGTGTCTTCTGCGGGTGGTCGTCGTGGCGCACAAATGGCGACATTCGACATTTCACATCCTGATGTGACTGATTTCATTAAAGCGAAACGCGAAGCTGGCCGTTTACGTCAATTTAATCTTTCATGCTTAATCACTAAAGAATTCATGGAAGCAGTAAAAGCTGACGCTGAATGGAAACTTGCATTCCCAGTGACTTCAAAAGAAGCAACGGTTGATGCCTTAGATACTAAAGATGAAACGCAAGTGGTATGGCGCGAATGGCCAATTAAAGACAAATACCTTACACGTGAGTCAGATGGCAAAACAGCTTGCCGCGTTTACAAAACAATCAAGGCGCGTCGTTTGTGGGATGTGATTATGTCCTCAACATACGACTTCGCTGAACCAGGCTTTATCTTGATTGATCGCGTAAACGAAATGAACAATAACTGGTTCTGCGAAAACATCCGCGCAACGAATCCATGTGGTGAGCAACCATTGCCACCTTATGGCGCTTGCTTATTGGGCTCTGTGAATTTAACTAAATTTGTACGCAATCCATTT
>Ga0114958_10003570_pt1 | contig 11058 bp, 14 predicted proteins | sample C_130208_EF_Meta_FD_89577 | JGI IMG/M metagenome (GOLD analysis project Ga0114958, IMG submission 89577) | Freshwater microbial communities from Lake Croche, Canada to study carbon cycling - C_130208_EF_MetaG | ecosystem: Environmental > Aquatic > Freshwater > Lake | place: Lake Croche, Canada... | reverse complement strand
CAAGGCAGTGCAAGTGTGTGATGCAGAAATCAGTGTCGCGCGAAGCGGAAAGAATGCAACTATCACCGGCGCACTCCCCGCTTATGCCGGCAAAAAAGTTGCACTCTTTGTCGACGACATTCCACTGACCAAACACGATGTCACCATCGGAGCAGATGGAAAGTTCACCGTGTCAACTACCGCTGTCAAAGTAAAAGAGGGCACAGAAATTGTGGCCAAAATTGATGGGCGCCAGGTTGGCAATTCCATTGCGGGACAGGAAGCTTGGATTCAGATACCAGTAGCCGGGTCAACCGAAAGCCTTGCTAGCCCCGCTCCATCTCTCACCATCTTGGCACCGTAAATCAATCCAAATAGTTAAGGATCCATTACATGCGTAAAGCCCTTGGGGCTGTAGTACTGGGTTCACTAGTGTTGCTAGTGAACCCAGTTTCTGCATCAGCCCATGCCGATCTTCACTCAAGCAATCCCATTAATGGAGCCCTTGTTTCATCGTCTCCAAAATCTGTAGTGCTCGTATTCAGCGAAGCAGTAGAACTTAATTCCGCCGAGCTTCTCAGCAACTCCGCACAATCAATCACCAGCCAGGCAAAAATAGCGGGCGCAACTTTAACAATCACTCCAACACGAAAGATGGCTTCCGGCCCACTGGCTGCGCAATGGGAAGTCACCTCTGATGATGGTCACGTGATCACCGGAGCAATCTCATTTATCGTCGGTAAGCCGACATCAATTGGAAAACCTGTCCCGATAGTTACCCTGCCAAAAATTGCAGTGAACCTCAGCGGCAACCGAGCAGGATCACTGCGCCTGAACCTTGCTGCAGCCGCAACATCAGGCGAAATTCAATGGACACATCAGTCCCTTCAAGGGCCGATCACTTGGCGTGCAACAGGAAATGGCAAAAAGGTATCTGCCACTGGAGTCCTGCCGTTCGCAGGCGACTGGACCATGAATGCCACACTTATCGGTAAGGGTGGCAGCGTATTAATTACAACCGGAAAGGTGCACCTTGTTTAAGTACACTTTACGAGGGACCGTTTTAGCTCTCGCTGCTTTGTCATTCCTGGTTTTGGGCTCAGCCCCAAGCCAAGCCCATTCGCAACTCGTCTCGTCTACACCTGCAAATGGTGCGGTGCTCACCATCGCACCGACGGACGTCACATTTGTTTTTGACGAACCACTCTTGCCTGATCTGGACACCCTGTCGATTAACACTGAAGCAGGGGTGAACGTCGTGAGCCAGCGAGTGGAACCTGTAGGCAACACGCTGTCGATTCCTTGGCCCACCACCATCGACCCCGGTACATACCAAGTGGCATATCGAATCGTGTCCGGCGATGGGCATCCCGTGACTGGTGCAATTAGCTTCAGTTTCGGAACACCCACCCAGTCGAGTTCCTCGCCCAGCCCCTCAGCGAGTGCAACAGGTGCGATTGGGGATTACGTAGTTGTCGAAAATAGCCCGCCAGTAAGCACGCTCGTCACTGTCGTTGCACTTCTTGCAGCGGTGCTATCGATCGGATTTATCGTCGTACTGATGAAGCGCGGAAAAGCGCAAAATGAGTAGACCACACCAAATGCCAGCCATCCGCATGAATGTGCTTGCTGAGAAAGGTTTTACTCATAGAGTTAACTATGGAAACGCAGAGCTGGGCGCACCGTAGGCCACAAAATCTCATAATCGGTATTGCATTCATCGCACTCGCAGTTGCTCTTGTTTTTCAAGCAGTGCGATACATCGCCGATGGCACTGGTGGCTTAGTGCCATTCCTGATGCTTCTATGTGGACCGGCATTGTGTATTTATTACATTTGGTATTTCAATTTTTATCAGCCGGAGACCGATGTGTAACTCCGCTCTTGCATAAAGAGGCGTAAATAAAGGGCAGTGCTTTCAATTGAAAGCACTGCCCTTTATTTATAGAATCAACTTGAAGAAGGTGCCGCTTTGTACTCTTGAGCGCTGAAGGCCTCGTCATCAACGAAACTCTTTTCACGAGCAATCTTGTAAATCAAGATTCCAAATGCACACTTCGCCAAAATATCTGCGACGGAATAGCCCACCTGCCGGTAGACAAATGAGTCTGCACCTTCCCAACCAAACATTGGGAACATATAAGAAATGGGGTAAACGCCCCACGTTGCTAGCAACAGCCAACGAAGACCACTGAGATCCTTGCCCACCTGGTTTGGCTGAGACTTTGCCGCCCGGTTCAACTCAACAAAGAGCACGTACAAGATGAAGAGGAACGGGATTGTTGAGGCAGCCCCCCACAGCGCTTTGATTCCGTTATCTGCAGCAAGTTCACCTGGGTATCCAAGAATGATCATCAAGGCTGAAGCCGGGATGAGCTTGAGCAAGAGGGACTTGCGAATGGCTGGAGCCAGCGCAAGAACAGCTACGGTTTCAAAGAGCAAGAGTGGAACAGTCAAAAGCCAATCGACGTATCGATAGCCCTCATTAAATCCTGCACCGTTCACCAATGCATATGCCATGCCATCCGCCGATAAAGCCGGCGTGCCAGCGCCAACGGCAACGTAGCCCTCAGTGAAGGAGTTGAAGATTCGGAAATAATGATACGCCGCGATCAAGCAAACCATCGCAGACACGACCAGCGCCTGCCGGTATCGAGGCAGTACTCGACCTTGCACAGCTAATAAGAAGATAAACGTCGCCAGCATTGCGGCGAAAGCAAAAGACAAAACGTTGTAAACCGTTTGATATTGCGAATAAGTGAGTTCTAAAACTGAGTTCACGAGCGACCTCCACATGTTATGAACGATGTCCGGATCGAATCTTGACTCCCCGACCAGGAGTCAAACAGGACATATTCAACACCATGCCGGCTCACTTTTTTGCTCTTTGCTTGTAACGCGCATCACTCGACTTTCCGACCGCCAGACGAGACGCAGAAAGTGAAAATTTGTTACCTGCGAGGAATGGCCAGATATTGCAAGCTAGCAACCACCGGCAACTGCAGGAATAATTGAGATCTGGGCACCATCGGCAATTGGTGAAGCTAGTCCTTCAATGAATCGAACATCGTCATCGTTGACATAGATGTTGACGAATCGGCGCAGCGCACCATTGTCATCCAGAACCCGGCCACCAATTCCTGCGAACTGCGCCTCTAGATCGTTGATGACGTCTTGCAGCGTTGCGCCATTAGCTGTTACTTCGGCCTGACCACCGGTGTAGGTGCGAAGAATCGTTGGAATGCGAACAGTTGCGCTCATGATGTGATCTCCTTGTATGCAGCTTCGAAATCGTCGTATGACGGTGAGATTGAGATGGTTGGACCACTTGTTGGCGCAACAGCATCGAGAGTTTTGAGTCCTTCTCCAGTGTTGAGGAGAACGACTTCAGCTTCAGGATCGATAAGACCCGCCCGCAGGAGTTTGCGATACACGCCAACAACAACGCCACCAGCAGTTTCGGCGAAGATGCCTTCTGTTTCTGCAAGCAACTTGATGCCTTCAACTACTTCGTCATCACTGACATCCGCAAGGGCGCCATTCGTGCGGCGCACAACGTCGAGCGCATAAGGACCGTCAGCTGGGTTGCCGATTGCCAATGATTTCGCAATGGTGTTCGGTTTCACCGGCTTGATGAAATCCTGGCCTGCGGCAAAAGCTTGGGAAACTGGCGAACATCCAGTTGCCTGAGCGCCGTAGATCTTCGTGTCATGAGCTTGTACTAAACCAAGTTCAACAAATTCATGAAATGCCTTGTCGACTTTGGTAAGTAACGAACCGGAGGCAACTGGTGACACCACGGCATCTGGTAGACGCCAGCCCAGCTGTTCAGCGATTTCATAGCCAACGGTTTTGCTGCCTTCTGCGTAATAAGGACGCAAATTCACATTCACGAATCCCCAGTTGCGAGACGCGGCAACTTCGGTACACAGGCGGTTCACGTCGTCATAGTTGCCGCCAATTGCAACCAAGATGCCGCCATACACGGCAGTGGTCACGATCTTGCCCGCTTCAAGATCTGAAGGAACAAAGACAACTGACTTCAAGCCAGCGCGCGCAGCCGCTGCTGCAACGGCGTTGGCCAAGTTACCCGTGGAAGCGCACGCAATGGTTTCAAATCCCAGGCGACGGGCATTTTCCAAGGCCACGGCAACTACTCGGTCTTTGAATGAATGCGTGGGGTTGCCCGAATCGTCTTTCACCCAAACGTTCTTGGCTCCCAGCGCCCGCGCCAAATTGTCGGCCTTGATGAGTTGGGTAAAGCCTGGCTGCAAACCAGGTCGATTACTTGCTCCTGGCACAACGGGAAGCAGGGCTTCGTAGCGCCACATGGATAGTGGACCAGCTTCGATTGCTTCACGGGTTATTGATCGTTCGACGTAGGCCACTTCGAGTGGGCCGAAACATTCAAAGCATGCGTAACTGGCATCAAGCCCATAAAGCGCACCGCATTCGCGACACCTCAGGGCATGGGCAGCACCAAGTTCAGGGTTGGTACCCAAAGTTGCAGTCATATGTACGAGGCCTCTCTTCTCGCTCATCTGTCCTGGTTTTACAGGTCGGAGTTGGCACCGAACTTTGATTGGCCTCGCAAGCGAGTTATCAAATAGGTTGCCGGGGCTTCAACGGGCCGTTTCCCTCTGCCCCTCTGGATGAGGTATTCAGTTATAGGTGAAACTCTAGTTGCTTGCGAAAACGACTAGCCATGCAGGTGCAACTTCTAGCGCAATCGGCGGCCGAGCAGTTTCAGTGCGACAACCCCAACGACAACTCCAGCAACAATACCGATGCGCTTGGGTTTGATTCCGCCGAACTCATCTACGAAAACACCGGCGACGGCACTGATGCCGCGTTGGCGAAGCGAAGCTGAGGTGAACTGACTCTTGAGATTTTCAACCGAAGCCAGAAGTTCAGTTCGAGCAGCGGTGATTTCAGCAACCAACTCGTCAATCGAGGTGTCGCTCTTCGCTACGAGATCGCTTGTCACGCCCCTAAGACTACGGGGCGCTGATGGGGTCGTGGCAAATGCGGTTGATTGACCGGATAATTACTGCAAGTCTTTTGCAATTACTTAGATGTCCAATTAGTGTGGGTTCGTGATCAAGCGCCTCTCACTCGTCTTTGTCGCCCTAGGCACTGGGCTACTACTTACCGCCTGCGGCTCCGATTTCGGATCCTCTTCCTCAGCCGCAGCACCAGATGCGAATGGCAAACTGCTCGTAGCGACCACTGTCTCCCCTATTACCTCGATCGTTTCGTCGATCGGCGGCAACAAGGTTCAGGTCGAGGGCATCGTGCCCGAGGGCACCAACAGTCACACTTTTGAGCCAGCGCCTCAGGTTGCCGCACTCTTGAGCAAGGCCGACATTGTGTTCATCAACGGCTTGAAGCTCGAAGATCCCACAGCCGATCTGGCCCGTAGCAATATGAAAGCTGGCGCAGAACTCATCGAAATCGGTTCAAAAACTTTGCCTGAATCTGCCTACATCTACGACTTCTCTTTTCCCAAGAGTGAAGGCAAACCAAACCCGCACCTTTGGACTGATCCGCTCTACGCAGCGAAGTACGCCTCAGTCATTCGTGATGAGTTCATTCGTCGCGATCCGAAAAATGCCGACTATTACTCTGAAAACTTCATCCGCTTCGACAAAAAAGCAACGGAACTTTCTCAAGCCCTACTTAAAGATCAAGCAACCGTGCCTGCCGGCAATCTCAAGCTGCTGACCTACCACGACGCCTATGCCTACTTCGCTAAGGATTATGGCTGGACGATCATCGGCGCTGTTCAACCCAAGAATTTTTCGGACCCCACCGCGGCCGAAGTTGCCGCGCTAATCGATCAGGTGAAAGCTCAAAAGGTTCCGACAATTTTTGGCTCTGAAGTCTTTCCCTCAAAGGTACTTGAAGAGATTGGTCGGGCTACCGGAGCCAAATATGAAGCTTCACTTCGTGACGACGATCTTCCAGGCGCACCCGGCGAAGCCGACCACTCTTGGCTTGGCTTGATGAAATACGACTACATCACCATGATTCACGGGCTCGGCGGCACCACGAAAAATCTCGACAAGGTTAGCACTGCAACGGGAATTGTTGATTCAGCAAAGTACCCACAATGACCGGCACTGGAGTCGGGCCGGAACTGATCACTCTTGAAAACGTAGTTGCTGGGTATACCCACCATCCCGTTCTTACAGATGTGAACTTTCATGTTCATGAAGATCAGTTCACCGGAATAGTCGGACCATCGGGCGCAGGAAAAACCACATTGCTTCGGCTACTTCTTGGCACTTTAAAACCAATGAGTGGAAAGATTTCTGCGTCAAAAGATCTTCGGCTCGCTTACGTTCCACAGCTGGAAACGGTGAGCTGGAATTTTCCGATCACGGTTGAAGAATGTGTACTCATGTCTCGCAAGTCAGCCAACCAACTCCCTTGGGCTAGCAAGTCCGAAAAGATAAATGTTGGCAATGTTCTAGAGCGACTCAGTATTGGTGAACTTGCCAAGCGCCACATTCGCGAACTCTCTGGCGGCCAACAACAGCGGATGTTCTTAGCACGAGCGCTGCTGCGTCAGCCACAGGTCATGCTGCTCGATGAGCCAACGAGCGGCGTAGACGTTGCTACTCGCCACGACGTGTTGCACCTCCTAGCTGACTTACACGAAGAAGGCATCGCAATAGTTCTCACTACCCATGATCTCAATGGCATCGCCGCACACCTTCCACATTTGGTCTGTGTCAACCAGCGCATCGTCGCTGCAGGAACTCCCGCCGAAGTGATGAATCCAGACGTACTCGAACAAACCTTTGGTGCACGAATGGAAGTTCTAGAACACCTGGGCATGCGCATCGTGATTGACGAATCTCCCACAGGTAGCCCGATGAGAAACGCAGGCTGACATGGAAACCTTGCTCGAGCCTTTGCAATATGCCTTTTTCCAGAAGGGTTTATTCGTCGCCAGCCTTTCTGGAGCCTTACTCGGGTTCATTGGTGTCTTCATCGTGCTGCGCGGGATGAGCTACATCGGTCACGGACTGTCTCATTCCATTTTCGGCGGCTTTGCTGCAGCGCAACTTTTCGCATCAAGTTTCTACATTCTCGGCGCCGGAATCTGGGGAATCGCCTCAGCGTTGGCAATTACTGCAGTGACAAAACGAAGCAGGCTTGGCGCAGATGCAGCTATCGGTGTCATCACTACTGCCTCCTTTGCGTTAGGTGTTGCCCTCTTCGCGAAGTTTGGAACCAGTGGTCCCTCATTTGAAAATGCACTCTTTGGCAGCATCCTCGGCATTAGTAGCGAGCAGATCATCGGTCTGATAGCTGTCACGATCTTGACTGCGGCCTTCGTGTTCTTGCGCTATCGGGCACTGCTTTTCAGCACTTTTGACCCCGACGTTGCGGCCGTTTCCGGCGTGAACGTTTCCCGTATTGAAGCAATGCTGATGATTGTTTTATCGCTATCTATCTTGGCCACCTTGACCGTGATTGGTGTGACCCTGGTGGCTGCAATGCTCGTGATACCAGCAGTTATTGCCCGCATGCTCACTGATTCATTTAGTCGAATGCTGACCTACAGCACCATCATCGGCACCTTTTGTGGCCTTGTTGGCATGTACCTCAGTTACTACGCAGGGGTTCCTTCCGGAACGATGATTGTGCTTGTTGGAGCTGCGCTCTTCCTTCTCGTACTTTCGATCACCGGTGCCCGTGGGCTGCGACGCTCGGCGGGGCTTGATTCGCACACCGATGCGTCAGCTCTGGCTCCATTGAGTCGATGAAGTGACGCTTCGATGAACATCGTCATCTTGGAACACTTAGTTATGTGTGCACAATCGCCTTCTGAGCTACGACTTGCCGCATCGATCACTCGCCTGCCTGCCCTCGCAGATCCTGTGACCGTCGCGGAATCGATGCATCCGCGGGCGATCACTCATTCATCTTCATGGCGCTGGACTCGAGACGGCGTAATCCTTACTTTTGTGCACGTGTACCCAGATGCAACATTGGGCGCAGATGCCAAGGGACGAATCATCAATACCAGCGACATTGAGTTTGAACCGGTTGCCTGCCACGCTATCCGTCACATGTACTTCCTTGAGAAAACTGACACTTCTTTCTCGGTTCATCTCGGCTTCAGTGACTTCTGGGAATATTCGGCTGAAATTGCACGTCACCACCACCCAGCTGTCGCAGGTTTTTTTGATGACGACTTCGAAATTTGAGTGGACCTCACTCCACTCCTCCCCGGCGGGCCGCATTGCTGTGGCTAACTGATTAGAGTGACGGCATGGCTCTCGAGATCAAAGACACAGCCCCTGCATTTGCCCTGAAAAATGATGCCGGCGAAACGGTTCGCCTGTCACAATTCAAGGGCAAACGCGTCATCTTGTATTTCTATCCAGCCGCTTTGACTCCAGGCTGCACAAAGCAGGCCTGTGACTTCACGGATAACTTGAATTTATTCAATTCACTCGACTTTGTGATCATTGGAATCTCTCCAGATAAACCAGAAAAGCTAGCGAAGTTCCGAGAACAAGAAGGCCTCAAGATCATTTTGCTGTCCGACCCAGAAAAGGAAGTCCTCACCAAATACGGGGCCTTTGGGGAGAAGAAGCTCTACGGCAAGACCGTTGTGGGGGTCATCCGATCAACCTTCGTAATCAGCCCAACTGGGAAGATCGAGCATGCGTTTCACAACGTGAAAGCCACCGGACACGTCGCTAAGTTGATCCGCGATCTCAACCTGACCTAGCAACCAATACACTTAGCGCGCTCCATGCGGGAGTGGTGGAATTGGCAGACACGCAGGTCTTAGGAACCTGTGTCTTCGGACGTGTGGGTTCAAGTCCCATCTCCCGCACCAAGCTTGTTACTGCTTTTTTGCTGCTGGAATCAGTTGCTCAATGACTGGGGCCAAGGCAGCTAGCGCCCGCCCTCGGTGGCTGATCGCATCTTTTTCATCGTCGGACATTTCCGCCGTGGTCAGTTCATAACCAGTCGGAATAAAGATCGGGTCATAACCGAAGCCTCCCGCGCCCCTAGGCTCTGTGAGTAACGCACCTTCAAGAATGCCTTCTACCACTCGCTCATCGCCATCTGGCGTCACGATTGCCGCCGCGCAATGAAAAGCGGCTCCACGCTTATTTGCCGCCACATGATCTAGTTGTGCAATGAGCAAATTCAGATTCGCAAGATCGTCACCATGCGTGCCAGCCCAGCGAGCTGAGTAGATCCCTGGCATGCCATTGAGGGCATCCACACTTATTCCTGAATCATCAGCGATCGCCGGCAATCCAGTGAAGGCGCAGACTTCTCGCGCCTTCAGGAGTGCATTGGCGACGAATGAACTGCCCGTCTCGTCAACATCGGGCAGGTCAGGAAATTCGTCGGTTCCGACCAGTTCAATATCAAGACCAACCTGTTCAAGAATGCGCCGCAACTCAATAAGTTTGTGCGCATTTCTACTTGCAAGCACAACCCGAACAGACATCAAGATTCCTAGAGGGCCAAGTTGAGGGCTTCGCGCTGCATCTTGGCAAGATCAGCACAGCCGCGGGCACCCAGATCAAGTAGGACATCCAGTTCAGCACGATCAAACGGCACGCCTTCTGCTGTTCCCTGAACTTCAATAAACCGACCATCACCAGTCATCACGATGTTCATATCAGTGTCGGCTCGAACATCATCGTCGTAATGCAAATCAAGGCGAGGAACGCCATCGATAATGCCCACACTTACTGCGGCAACGGAGTCAATCAATGGATTGGTCTTGATGTGCTTCTTTGCCATGCCCCACGTGACTGCATCAGCGAGTGCAACATAGGCACCTGTGATTGCTGCAGTACGGGTGCCACCATCAGCCTGCAACACATCACAGTCGATGACGATGGTGTTCTCACCCAACACCGACATATCTACAACGGCACGTAGGCTGCGGCCGATAAGTCGTGAAATTTCGTGGGTTCGTCCGCCGAGCTTGCCCTTAACCGACTCGCGATCGTTGCGTTCGTTGGTCGCCCGCGGCAGCATTGCGTATTCAGCGGTAACCCAGCCCTTGCCACTGCCCTTGAGCCAACGAGGCACGCCTGGCGTGAACGAAGCGGTGCAGAGCACCCGAGTGCGACCAAAGGAAATTAATGCTGATCCCTCTGCTTGCTCAAGCCAACCTCGCTCAAAGGACACTGGGCGGATTTGATCATCGGCGCGGCCGTCAGAGCGTGGGGTAACAGTGGTCATAGGGCAGAACTCTAATGGTCGTTCCGTTGCTCAGAATTGCGCTAGCCGAAATGACCGACAGATCCGATTTCTGGCCCTAAGAACCGGCGACCAAGCCGCTCAAAACTTGTCGGATCACCCGTGGCAATGAATTGGTGAATTGGATCGGGTAATTCAGGATTACGCAGAAGTTCATGGGCCACAAGGGTGCGGTACACATCTTTCGCGGTTTCTTCGGCGCTCGATACCAAGGTTACATTTTCACCCATCACATACGCGAGCACACCTGTGAGAAGTGGGTAATGCGTGCAACCCAATACGAGTGTGTCGATATTGGCTGCTTGCAGTGGTTCTAAGTATTCGTGCGCAACTTCCAAGAGCGACGTGCCTGAAATTCTTCCCGCTTCGACAAACTCCACAAAGCGTGGGCAGGCTGCCGAAATAATTTCAAGATTTGGAGCCGCAGCGAATGCATCGTCATAGGCACGCGAGGTGATCGTCATCTCTGTACCGATAACGCCAATGCGACCAGTGCGAGTTGCCGCGACCGCGCGACGAACCGCAGGATGCACTACTTCAACGACAGGCACGTTGTAGCGCTCGCGAGCATCTCGAAGCGTTGCAGCACTTGCAGAGTTACAAGCGATCACCAGCAGCTTCACGCCATCTGCAACGAGTTGGTCCATGATCTCTAGTGCAAATTGACGTACTTCAGCGATGGGGCGCGGGCCGTATGGTCCGCGCGCAGTGTCCCCCACATACCTGACGGGCTCGTGCGGAAGTTGATCCAGAATTGCTCGAGCAACCGTGAGGCCACCGACCCCAGAGTCAACGATGCCTATCGGAGCGTCAGTCATAACCCCCT
>Ga0114958_10003569_pt1 | contig 11059 bp, 8 predicted proteins | sample C_130208_EF_Meta_FD_89577 | JGI IMG/M metagenome (GOLD analysis project Ga0114958, IMG submission 89577) | Freshwater microbial communities from Lake Croche, Canada to study carbon cycling - C_130208_EF_MetaG | ecosystem: Environmental > Aquatic > Freshwater > Lake | place: Lake Croche, Canada... | reverse complement strand
CTCGGACAAGATCCTTATCATGGTGCAGGGCAAGCACACGGTCTTTGCTTTAGCGTGCAAGATGGTATCAAGCCACCGCCATCCCTGATGAATATCTATAAGGAATTAGCTGCTGATATAGGGAAAGAAATTCCTGTCGGCGGAAACCTCTCACATTGGGCTCGGCAAGGTGTGTTAATGCTCAATGCGTCGCTGACCGTTGAAGCCAATGCCCCTATGAGTCATAGTAAGATTGGATGGGATCAGTTTACAGATGCCGTGATTAAAAAAGTTTCTGACGAAAAGAATGGTATCGTATTTATTCTCTGGGGACAATTTGCGCAAGCGAAAGAAAAACTGATTGACATTTCAAGGCATACCATATTGAAAGCGGCGCATCCATCTCCATTATCAGCATATAAAGGTTTTTTCGGGTGCAAACATTTTTCAAAGACCAATACAATCCTTCAAGCACAGGGGGAGAAAGAGATACATTGGTAGAGGATCTTCGATGATTTACACAACATAGCCGTGTTGTAATTGTTTCAAACGAAGAATGTCTTGTTGCGCTTCTTATGGCCCACTAGCAGGTCAATGGTTTATTTGTATTAGTTTTACGCTTTAAACTTTTTCCTTTGATCAAAAATATAGTCGGCAGAATTTATTTCATCTACGGTATGTTGCTGTTTGCCATCACCATGATACCCGTGGCATTGATTTTCTGGTTGTTCAAAACCTTTGCCAGTGATCGTGTCGCTTCGATCGCCATTCAACGTGGCTTTCAGATTTGGATGGGCATGTATATGCCGTTGATTTTTTGTCCGGTTACTCATAAGGGGCGCGAGAATTTTGAGAAAGGAAAAAATTATGTGGTCACGATGAATCATAATACGCTCGCTGATGTACCTGTTTCATCACCGGGTATTCCTGGCCCTAATCGCACCCTTGCTAAAGTTGAAATGGCGAAGATTCCGATCTTTGGTTATATTTATAAATGTGGTTCGATCCTTGTTACCCGTCAGGATGCGCAAAGCCGCAAGGATAGTATTCCTCAAATGGTAGATGCGCTCAATCAAGGGTTACATCTTTGTCTCTTTCCGGAAGGCACTCGAAACAAGACCGATCAGCCTCTCGCACGTTTCTATGACGGTGCTTTCAAGGTGGCTATTCAGGCACAAAAACCAATCATTTGCGGTGTCATATTCGGAACAAAATCGATCCTTGATGCAAACAAACCTATGTGGGCATGGCCTCATAAAATACAATTACATTTTTTGCCAGCAATTAGCACTGAGGAACTCATCTCAAGTGATACTGATAGGCTCAAGCAGAAGGTGTTCGATACCATGCAAACGTATTATGTGAGTCACCAAGAATTGGTTTAATTTTTGTCGATAACCTATCATCTAATTTTGAATGTCTGCTCAACAATGCAGATTACATTTACAAAAAAATTGATGTATGTACCGATTTATTCTATTACTTGTCTGCTTATCCTCTCTTCAAACATTTGCACAAAACGAAAACGGCATCATTCGCGGCCGTGTTAAAGACGCGATTAACAATGAAGGAATTCCGTTAGCCTCTGTGATACTGCAAAACACCACCAATCGTATCAAGGCAGATTTGGATGGTAAGTTTGAGTTTAGTAAGCTGACGCCGGGTTTGTATAATATCGAAGTTACTTATGTTGGGTATTCAAAGAAGGTGCTCTATGAAATAGCCGTCGATCAATCAAAACCAACCTTTGTTGAAATACTAGTAGAAAAAAACCAACTTGATGTCAAAGAAGTAGTGGTGAAAGGGCGCAAAGACAAGACCGAAGAAAGTCCTTTATCGCTGCGGACGATTGGTGTCAACGAAATACAACGAAATCCGGGTGGAGGTCGCGATATCAGTAAGGTAATACAAAGTCTGCCTGGCGCCGGTTCGAGCGTCGGTTATCGTAATGACATTATCATTCGTGGCGGTGGTCCCTCTGAGAATCGGTTTTATCTTGATGGTATTGAAATTCCAAACATCAACCATTTTGCCACGCAAGGAGCCAATGGAGGGCCCGTCGGCTTATTAAATGTCGACTTTCTACAAGATGTGGGCTACTATGCAGGTTCGTTTCCATCCAACAGAGGAAATACATTAAGCTCCGTATTTGATTTCAAAATGAAAAATCCACGCAGCGATGGTTGGCATGGAGCCTTTACGGTTGGTAGCAGTGATATCGGTTTGCGTGCTGAAGGCCCTGTTAATGACAAAAGTGGTTTGCTGTTGAGTGTTCGTCGGTCTTATTTGAAATTTCTATTCTCTCAAATTGGATTGCCATTTTTGCCAACCTATAATGATGCCCAGATTAAGTATAAATACAATATCAATGCGAAGAATGAAATCACCTATCTATTGTTGGGAGCATATGACGTATCCGTATTGAACCTGCAAAACAATAAGACGGAGGATCAGAAATATATATTAGGCAACCTACCTGAGCAGAAACAATGGAATTATACAAATGGTATTGTGTACAAACATTATAAGAAAAATAGTTTTCAGACCATCGTGCTGAGTCGGAATATGTTAGATAATAAGGCAACTAAGTTTTTGGATAATGATAATAACAAGACAAGGATTTTAGACTACCAAAGTCAAGAAATTGAGAATAAAGTACGAATTGAAAATACCCTGCGTCTCAACAAGTATAAAATTAATTATGGTGCTGGAACAGAATACGTGAAGTATAACAATACAACATATAATCTCTTATCACGGCCGAATGGTGTTATTGATACCATCGATTATCATGCTGACATAGCCTTTGTGAAATATGGTTTTTTCGGACAAATCAGCAAACCGTTTTTTAATGATGCACTTACCCTGAGTGCGGGTTTGCGAATGGATGGTAATTCGTATTCAAGTAGTATGACTAATCCGTTGAAGCAATTATCACCGCGGCTTTCAGCGTCGTATAAACTGGGTAACCGATTGAATATTAATTTTAATTCAGGTATATATTATCAGACGCCTGTCTATACGATGCTTGGGTTTAAAGATTCATCTGGCGTTTACATCAATAAACAAAACAATCTGCGATATATTCAATGCGCTCACTTGGTAGGCGGTTTAGAGTATAGTACCAATAAAAATAGTCGTTTTACGGTGGAAGGATTCTATAAAAGATATAACCATTATCCTCAAAGTGTACAACGTGGTTATTCGATGGCTAACACCGGTGGTGACTTTGGTGTAGTGGGCAATGAAGCTGTGAAATCGTTGTCTGAAGGTAGGGCCTATGGGATTGAATTATTTGCCCAGCAAAAATTGTTTAAAGGTTTTTATGGTTTGATGGCGGTGACGTTGTTCAGAAGCGAATTCAGCAATGCCAACACGAATGCCTACGCTCCAAGTAGTTGGGATCAACGATATATTATTAATCTGACGGCCGGTAAGAAACTCAAACGCAATTGGGAACTTGGTGCCAAATTCCGTCTTACGGGTGGCAGACCATACACAGCATACGACACATCATTGTCATCAGTGACCTATGTTTGGGATGTAGCCAAACAAGGTCAATTTGATTATAATCGCATCAATCAAAGCCGTCTTCCTTTTAATCATCAGTTGGATATCCGTATCGATAAGAAGTACTTTTTCAAACATTGGAACCTAAATCTATTTCTCGACATTCAGAATTTATATAAGTTTGCCGCCGCTGAGCAAGACATCCTAACTGTCAAACGAGATGCGAATGGAAATGCGTTACTAGATCCTTCATCAACCAATCCGACACGCTATCAGATGCAGTTTCTGAAAAATAGTAATGGCACCCTACTACCTACGATAGGTTTGATTGTGGAGTATTAGGGCTATTCATTCCTGCGAAAGAAAAATAGTTGAGGCCAATAAATACCTGATCTTTCGTATTTTCTATGACCAAATACGTGCGCTTGTTCTTTACTCCACTAGGTTTTAACTGCTTGCCAAGAACGTTGAGCGCTCGCTTTTTATTCCTACAATTATTCAATAACATTCCCGTACATTTACATTCTAAAATCAACATCTAATGCTAGCTAATTCTCCGGCCATTATCATCGCAGTAATCATAATAGCCATCATTTTTTCAGGCATCTTTACAGTTCAACAAGGATCCATTGCAGTCGTTACTATGTTCGGTAAATATCGCAGGGTACATCGTCCAGGGTTGAATTTCAAGATTCCTTTTTTTGAAAAAATATTCCGACAAATCTCAATTCAAAACCGTTCTGTGGAATTGCAGTTTCAGGCGATTACGCTCGACCAAGCCAACGTTAACTTCAAGGCCATGCTACTCTATGCCGTGTTGAATCAGGACGAAGAATCGATCAAGAATGTAGCCTTTAAATTTGTCGACGATAGAAGCCTAATGCAAGCCTTGATCAGGACGATTGAAGGCTCTATTCGAGCATTCGTAGCCACTAAAAAGCAATCCGAGATCTTAGGACTTCGTGGTGAAATTATTCTTCACGTAAAAGAACAAATTGATGTGCAGCTCGAAAGCTGGGGCTATCATTTGATTGATCTGCAGATCAATGATATTTCGTTCGATGAGGAAATCATGAAATCAATGGCTCGTGTGGTAAGTAGTAATAACCTTAAATCAGCTGCTGAAAACGAAGGTCAAGCCTTATTGATTACTCGCACGAAGGCTGCAGAAGCTGAAGGTAACTTTATTAAAATATCAGCCGAAGCCGAAAAGCAAGCTGCTCAGTTACGCGGACAAGGTGTCGCTTTATTCAGAGAAGAAGTTGCACGTGGTATGGCTTCAGCAGCGAAAGAAATGGAAGATGCCAAGCTTGATGCATCCTTTATTTTGTTCTCAATGTGGACCGAATCAATCAAGCATTTTGCAGAAAATGGCAAAGGGAATACGATTTTCCTTGACGGTTCTATCGACAAGATGCAACGTACGATGCAGGAATTAATGAGTATCACAGAGGCTACTAAAAAATAACGTGTTGTCGGATGCAGTTTAATGACGTTGTTGGTCAACACGAATTGATCGCTAAGATAATGACATTAGTCAATAACCATCATTTGCCGCACGCCCTCATGTTAGCGGGTGCTGAAGGTAGTGGTGGATTACCGTTGGCACTAGCGACTGCCCAATTTATTCTTTGCACTGATAAGCAGGCAACAGATTCTTGCGGCGTTTGCTCATCGTGCACGAAGATGGGTAAGATGCAGCATCCAGATATTCATTTTTCATTTCCGACGTTTAAAAACAAGGATAAGATTCCTACGAGCAATGATTTTATACGAGAATTCAGGGAGTTTGTAGCGGCGAATCCGTATGGCAATGATACCGATTGGTTGAAGTTTTTGGATACTGATAAGCAAGGTAATATCACTGCGTTAGAATGCCGCGAGATTATTCAAAAGCTGCAACTCAGAAGTTTTGAAAGTGAATATAAAATTCTGATTATGTGGTATCCCGAATACCTCGAAAAAGAAGGGAATATTTTACTTAAACTGATTGAGGAGCCCACCGATAAGACCTTACTGTTTTTTGTGACATCAAATGTGGAAGGGATTTTGCAAACGATTCAATCGCGTACACAACTCTTCCCATTAAAACGTCTCACCGATCTTGAAATCAAAGAAGCCTTGATCAAGAAAGGTGTTAATGAAATCAAGGCAGTACACTATGCTCGCATTGCTGAAGGTAATTTTCATCAGGCGCTGAGTCTTGTGTCAGGTGAGGAAAATGATGATGTCAATACACTTCGTAATTGGCTTAATTGTATGTATGCCAATAAAGGTATCGAATTGGTTGAATGGGTCAATGGAATGGCTGAATTGAATAAGGAGGCACAAAAAAAGTTTCTAGAGTATGTGATACAATTGCTTGAGCATCTGATACGATTCAGGACAATTGGTGCACAGAATCTCGTGTTATTAGAAAGTGAGCAAAAAATGATTGAGGTGCTAATTGCCAAGGGGATGAGTGATTTTTCGATTGCTGAAATCAACGATTTGCTGAATAACAGCATTTATGAAATTGAACGAAATGCAAATACTAAAATTCTATTTCATTCACTATCTTTACGAATTCAAAAAATAGTGCTCCGGAAAAATTTGGCTTACACAGCATAATCTGGGCAACCAATTTGAACGGCTGTTTTCGCAATCAAGATGTATGCGCAGCAGTCTATAATTATTAACTTTTTAAACGATATATACTATATGGGATGTGGAAGTTGTGGAACAGCAAAGAACGGCGCCTTGCCTACAGGATGCAAAGATCATGGTTCGTGTAAAAGTGGCGGATGTAACAGGTTAAATGTGCATGATTGGTTGAGTTTGTTGCCAGTATCAGATTTTTCAAAACCTTATCCGTTTATTGAAGTAAGCTTCAATCATGGTAGTCGAAAAGAGTATTTTAAAGCACAAAATCCTTTGTCATACGAGAAAGGAGATTTGATCACAGTCGAAGGAAGTGGCGGATATGATCTTGGCGTAGTAAGTCTTACCGGTGAATTGGTGAAATTACAAATGAAGAAGAAAGGTGTCAGTGAGAAGAGCGACGAGATTAAACGTGTTCTTCATCCAGCCACAGAGGCTGAACTGCATCGTATGGACGAAGCCAAGAAACAAGAAAAGGAAATGATGATTCGATCACGAGTGATTGCTCGTGATTTGAAACTCGATATGAAGATAGCAGAAGTTGAAGTGCAAGCCGATGGTAAAAAAGCGACCTTCTTTTATACAGCTGAAGATCGCGTAGATTTTAGAGAGTTGATCAAACGCTTTGCTGGCGACTTTAAAATTAAAGTTGAAATGCGTCAAATTGGTATCCGTCAAGAAGCAGCCAAAGTTGGAGGTATCGGTAGCTGCGGACGCGAACTTTGTTGCAGTACTTGGTTGAACGATTTTAAATCAGTAAGCACAACGGCCGCTCGATATCAAAACCTGTCTATCAACCAAACAAAATTGTCTGGTCAGTGTGGTCGTCTCAAATGTTGTCTTAACTATGAACTTGATACGTATATGGATGCACTTCGTGTATTTCCCGCAAATGCAGATCGTATCAAGACGAAAGTGGGGACTGCCAATCTACAAAAGAAAGATATCTTTAAAAATTTGATGTGGTATAGCTATGAACGCAGCAATACCTTATACCCTTTGAGCCTTGAGCGTGTCAATGAAATACTCGAGTTTAATAAGAAAGGGGTTTTTCCCGATGAATTACAACCAGTGGAGGTGATTAAAAAGGCTAGTGTTGCCGAGAAGAATGATTTTGTTGATGTAGTAGGTCAGTTTAGTTTGAAATCGCTCGATAAAAATAGTAAGAAGAAAAAGAAACCAAGTGGTCGATCTGTTGATAAGGAAGGTAATAAAGAGAATGGACCTGATCAGCCGGCTGCTCGTTCGAACCCGAATGCAGGTCAAGGAAATAGACAACAAGGTCAACAAGGTCGAAGACCAAATTCAAATGCTAACCCAAATCCTAACAGACAACCTAAACCACAGGAAGCACGAACGCCAAATCAAGGAGGACCTGACGCAGCGAAAGGACAAACGCCACGACCAAATCATCCACCAAAAGGTCCACGACCAAATCATCCGCAAGGTCAAAAGTCAGCAACACCTCAAGGTCCAAATCCTGAACAAGGTGCGAAGCAAAATCAGCCTCAAGGCCCAAGGCCGAATCAAGGTCCAAGAAATAACCGTGGTGGCAATAACAAGCCGGCAAATCCGGCAGGAGAGGCTAAGGCTGAAGGCTAGTAATATGCAGTAAGATTATGTTGCTAACTTGGTCAAGCAAAAGTTAGTTGAAAACACTTTCGAGAGGTATTTTCGAGTGCCCTTTGATCTACGAGATGCCAAGACAACATTGTATTAAAAGGGGATGTTATCCCGGAACCCTTGAAATATATTTATCCATTTCCTTCATCTGGTCGAGAATCTGCTCATTCTTTGGTTTGCATGCTTTCGCTCGTTGGTAATACGATTTCATTCCTTTGAAATCACGACGTTCACCACAAATACTAGATAATTGCAAGTACGCAGAGGCTTCTGAATCTTTATCAGGTAAACCAATTGTAATGGCTTTACGGAGATTTTCATAGGCACCTTTCTTGTCGCCTTTTTTATATGAAATCATTCCTAATTGAAGATAAGCGCCACCCTCGACACTTTTATCGCCAATGCCAGCATCCAAACTTTTACGGATATCTTCTTCGGCAGATTCAAAGTTTTCACTCATCGTTGAGAAATTTGATTTCAACATATAATAGGCCGAACGAACAGGTTTGTATAATAGTTTAGGGTATTTAACGCGATTCAGTAGGCTTTGTGCTCCTTCAATATCACCATCCTCCACATGCTTTTGTATTAATGTGATTGGTCCTATCATGAAATGCGCTACGACCATTAAGATGGATATTAAAAAGAAAATCCAACTGACCCAGATACCGTGATTGACTTGCATAGTGACCAATACGCCTAATGCAATTAATAGGATGGCTAGCGGTAATCGATACAAGACGATAAATCTTCTGAATACTTGCATAGAGATAAAATTGAGTTGCGAAACTACATGATTTTAAAGGATAATAAAAGTTCGAATTATCTTATTTTAGTCAAGCTGCCATCTTTACTCAACTTCAATATCGTTGATGGTTGTCTAGTTGAAATATCATCTTGCCTCCAATGAACAACATAGTCGACATGTTCTTTGATGGTATTTGTAATGAGTGAAAAATGAATTGGGCTTGGTTCTCCACTGATATTAGCCGAAGTAGAAACAATAGGTTGACGGAAGCGTTTGATTAGTGATCGACAAAAGGGGTCATTGGTAATACGCACAGCCACACTGCCATCTTCTCCTAAGACACTTGAAGGTAGATTAATCGCTTGTTCATAGATGATGGTCGTTGGCTCTGTAAACTTCGATAGGATACTTTCTAGGTCGGGTAAGGGATTGGCGATAAAGTTTGATAACTGTTTGACATCTGTCATTAATAAGACAAAACTTTTTTTTGCATCACGATGTTTGATCTTAAATAGTTTTTCAATCGCTTGTTCGTTCATCGCATCACATCCTAATCCCCAAATGGTATCGGTGGGGTAGAGGATCACACCGCCTAATTTTAAAATATCGTTACTCACTTTGATATCTTGTTCGTAGTCCTTAATCATAACGTAGCATATAGTTTTTTATAGATAGATAGTACCTTTTGTGCGGTAAGTTGATTATTGAATGTTTGCGCGTGCTGCAATCCTTTTTGTATGCATTGCTCTCTGAAATCATGATCGAATAAAATGCGTTTCATCGCATCAAACATAGCCGTTGTGTCAAGTGGGTCGATGCATTGAGCCGCATTGCCGCCTGCTTCTGTTAAGCTAGATCTATTAGACGTAATGACTGGAGTGCCTGAAGCCATTGCTTCTAACACAGGAATCCCAAAGCCTTCCATCAATGATGGATACACTAGTGCAGTAGCATGTTGATAAAGGACAGGCATATCTTTTTGTATATCATCCGATGTGAAATTGTCTTCAAGAAAGATGATTTTTTCGGTGAGTTGTTCCTGCTTGATATAGTGCAGCACGTCTTCCTTATAAGGGCCGTTACCTTTACCTATAACAACAAGTTGACATGGGGTTTGCTGTTGTAGTTTGTTGAAGGCTATGCAGGTTCGTAACAAGTTTTTGCGTTCAATGATACTCCCGACAGATAAGAAATAAGGGGTTTGTAGGCCATAGCGTTCAAGGATAATTTCTTTCTGATGGTTGTTCGCACTTGTAAAAAATCGTTGATCGCATGATTGGTAACAGACTGCTATCTTTTCAGGAGGCACAGCATACAGACCCACTAAATCCTGTTTAGTACTTTCACTAATGGCAATGATGATGTCGGCATGCTTGCAGGCATAGGTAAATTTTTTTCTATAAATAATGACATCATTTTTCTTGTATTGATTGGGATAATGTTCAAAAATTAGATCATGAATAGTAACCACTTTTTTTATCTTACTTCGATGAATGCCGAAAGGTAGTTCATTGCTGAGGCCATGATAGAGGTCCACTTTTTTTTCAATATCACGAATCATCCAACGGCTTCGCCATAACGAGGGTAGAAGTTTAGATAGTAATCTAGATGGATTTATTTCTACGATTTGTTTTGAACAAAATGAATACAGTGAACTCTTTTTTGGATTGAATAGATAGTAGGTATTCTCAGGAAAAAATGTTGACAGGGAACCAATCATAGTGCGGCTGTAATTGCCCAACCCAGTTACATTATGAAAAGCACGTTTAGCGTCAAATCCAATATTCATGAAGGAAAAAATATGATGCAAGTTACATAAGTGCGCTTGAATATTTCACTTCTTTAAATGTATGAAGTGTGGCATATATAAATTGTCAAGGAGGCTATTTATCATTTGAAAAATTGGGGTACTCTTTTATGAAGTAGTATGTTTGCAAAAAAGAAGATCGTATGTCATTGATGAATAAGATACAAGAAGCCTGGGCAAACCGGGAGTTATTGAAAAGTGCCGACTATGCGCAGGCGGTTCGTGATGTGATTGAAGAAGTTGATAAAGGTCGATTGCGTGTTGCGCAGCCTGATGGTGAAGTGTGGGTGACAAATGAATGGGTTAAACAAGCTATTCTGATGTATTTCGGTATTCAGCAAATGGAAACCTTCTCACTGCCTCCCTTTGAATTTTATGATAAGATGAAGTTGAAATCTGATTATGCATCGCAAGGTGTTCGGGCTGTTCCGCATGCCGTTGCTCGTTATGGTGCGTTTTTAGCCCGTAATGTGGTATTGATGCCCTCGTATGTGAATATTGGTGCATTTGTTGATGAAGGTACAATGGTTGATACGTGGGCCACTGTAGGAAGTTGCGCACAAATCGGCAAGAATGTTCATTTAAGTGGTGGCGTTGGTATCGGTGGTGTACTCGAGCCGTTACAGGCGAGTCCAGTTATCATCGAAGATGGTTGCTTTATTGGTTCGCGATGCATCGTTGTTGAAGGGGTTCACGTTGAAAAGGAAGCTGTGCTAGGTGCGAATGTGGTATTGACACAGAGTACAAAAATT
>Ga0114958_10003567_pt1 | contig 11063 bp, 11 predicted proteins | sample C_130208_EF_Meta_FD_89577 | JGI IMG/M metagenome (GOLD analysis project Ga0114958, IMG submission 89577) | Freshwater microbial communities from Lake Croche, Canada to study carbon cycling - C_130208_EF_MetaG | ecosystem: Environmental > Aquatic > Freshwater > Lake | place: Lake Croche, Canada... | reverse complement strand
GCCCTGTTTCTGGGGGTGTATTTTTGCGCCCTGTTTATTGGGGGTATTTTTTGCATCCCGTTTATGGGTGTTATTTTCAGCCCCATTTACTGTACTCTAATTTAGGAGCATTAAACTAATTATGTTGCTACTCTTGCTCATGTTCGGATTCGGAAAATCGCTTGGAACCAATATACTTTTCCCAAACGTCCTCCTTTACCTTTTGACCGATTGTCTTCTTTGATGCGTGATGTGAGCTGTTCATTATCTTCTGCATTTCCGTCTTGACTTCGGCAGGACTTTTCAGTGGGTCATAGTTCTTCTCAGGAAGGGATTTGAGACTATTCGGAAAGTCACCCTCTTCCTTGAAAAGCAGCGCTCTACTAAAGACTGACTTACTCCAACATACATCAATGAAAGTTCCAAGATGGTCCGGTGTAATATCTACGTTAGTAAATAGCATCTTCAACTCTGAAACTATTCTGGATAGAGCATCTGCTCTAACAAGTTGACTGTCATCTGGATACATAAAGGTCAATCGGGTTGTGAATTTACCATTCTCTACTGCATCCAGTATGTTCTTGTGATAGTCCTTTACAAGTACTGTAATGCGCTTGTCATTCGCATCAGTTGCCCAAGTATAGATATCTTTGATGTCATACTTGCGCAGACCACATATGCTCTTAATTAGATGTAAATTCAGACCCACATCGGTAAAGAGTTTTAAACAGCTGGGACACATCTTCCCCCTCTTAATACACTCCTCTTTATGTTTCTCAAAATCAACGCGCTCAGCAAATATAACTGAACAACATTTACAGGTCCAAACGGGATGCGACATTGTTGTTTAAGCAGTTTTTACAGTTAGTTTTTCGGTCAATTTTAGAGGCTTTTCTATAGACTTGCTTATTTTTTTGATTTTGGGTTAGATATAATCTTGTAGCCATTGATTTATAGTACAAGGATATATTATCTTAAGCGCTTTGACAATTAATTATTTCTGTACGCCAGGTACCCAGTGTATAAAGCGCTTATTTGACCCATCATAAAGCTCCTCTTTTTTTACGGTAAGACCATCTGGGTCTGTATTTTCAAAGTAAACATAGAACTCTCTATTATAGTCTTCTGGTGTCTTATCGTGATTGGCTTCTATAAAGCCTAGTTTGACTCCTTTTTTGTAGTTGTATTTTGCCCATGTAAGCATACGGGTATTTTTCCATATACACTTCATTTCGGCAGTTGATATATCCTTCATCTTTCTAAACGGGCTCATTTTGCATAGCCATAATACATCGGCTCTTAGGTAATTACCAACTCCTGATATAACCTTTTGATTTAATAGTACATTTCCTATGAGTTTTTCCCCTTTTACTTTTGCCATCTGCGCTGTAAATAACTCTAAAGTAGTTGTTTCTTGGCTAATATCAGGACCTAGCGTAGCTAACTTCTTATCTAATTCACTCTTATTAATAGCAACTTTCAGAGTTCCATAAGAAAGGGTGTCATAGAAATATACAGAACCTTCGTCAGTTTTAAACTCAACGTTTCGATGATTTTGCGCTTCTTTATGATATTGGTCTAGTTGGTCCATAGGAAAGTGCTTTAGCAAGTGTCCAAACTGAACTTTATTATCATTTGATTCCCATAGCCATCCTCCACTGAGTCCCAATGTAGAAAAAAGATACATGCCATTTTCAAACTGTATATATAAAAACTTACCTTTAGTCTCTATCTTTGAAACTTTCTGAGGTAAAGCTGCCCTAAGTTCTGCTAAATTCTCAAAATCTCCGTGCTTTTTGTAGCGACCATTAAGAACATTAATTTCATTAATTTCATTGTGCTTGAATTTAGCTCTTAAAAAATCAGCATATTTCAGGACCTCAATAACTTCAGGCATTACTTTGATATATTGGTTTAATTAAATTTCGTACATTCTACCTCATCGTCCGCATTTGTAGAAAGAATTTTACTGATTGTATTTACAACTATGTTTTTCTGTTTACTATCAAAATGACCAAGCATTTGAATCATAACTTCATCGGGAGATAAATCTAAAACTGTTATGCTGTACATGCTATTAGTATTAACAACATAGTTACCCTTACTCATATACCTTTTAACACAAGCGGCTAGATAATCTGCTGCTTCGCTAAATTCGTTAAATGATGTTATGCCGGTTCTAGAATTTTTCTTGTTGTAAAAGATAATTTCGTATATTGGCATTTTAAAGGCATATGTCCTTTGGCTTATAATTCAATTTTACGGAAAAATAGGCTATTAATTAATTTGGATTTATACGTACTGAGCGCCTATAAAGCAAACATTGTAAATAAAGGCAGCGAATAAAGAACCGCAAGTCTTGATAAGTCATTACTAATAATATATTAGCATTAACCTATATCAATTTTACACCATCAATAGTCTAAAAATCTAGATTTTTTGAATTAATTATAAGAATTATATAATTTACCGGTACAAGATTGCTGCTGAAAGCGCAATAACCGTTGTCATTACCGAAATGCGCACAAAGGTATTATAGTTATAAGGCTCAAGGTTCTTCTTCATATACGTATCAGCCTTATGATAACCACACTTGTTCTTATAATACTCCCTTGTGCCAACACCAGCGATTACTGCAGTCTTAGTCAGACCATTCTGGCTTGTCAGCATCTCTGCGGTTTTCACAAGCGTTTGACCATATCCTCTGTGCTGAGAACCGATTGCATCTGTTCCCACGCCAAGTGAAAATCCATAGACGTGAACCTCACGGATAAGACCGCAACCATGTAGGACAGGAAGAAAATCACCCCCTGGAGCTGGGTCAATTCTTAGGCGACAGAAACCATATACTGCCTTGTAACTATCCAGATTACCGGTCCAGTAATTCCAGCGTCCAGTAAATAGCCATTGCGTGGCATTCCACATGCGGTCCAAGTTGTAATAGAACTTTTGACTAGAGGTCATCTTATGAGCCTCAATCGAAAGATGGTACTCTGTTCCCTCCGAAGCTGCATAAGGACGAACAACCATAATTGGGTCATGGTCATCTAGCTCCATATCGCCAATCTCCTTACAATAGATGCAGTTGCATTGGACATTAAGCTTTTTCATCTTGTCGTGAATCATTTGGCGTAGATTCGACTTCTTGTCATATCCAGACTCAATAGACTGACTTGGAATATCACGTACAACCCTCTGAATGCGCACGTGTGGCGATACATTGCGCTTATAATGAATAATAACATCGACTAGGGCATCAACATTCTTCTCAGCATAGGGCGTATAAAGACCCTGCTTGTGCCAATCGGCAATTTTGCTAGAGACTATACGGTCTGGGTCTGGTGACTTACAAATAGCAGTAGGATAAATCTTCAAGTCATCAAACTGTAGGTCTGGGTCAGTAAGATAACTATTAAACATACGCTTATCCTCCTCTGGGCTAGAGCCAGGTAGGTCAGGCATAAGATGCACAACTAGCTTGAAGCCCGCCTGCTTAAGAAGACGGTGTGCCCTAATTGAATCTGCCTTGTAGCACTTGCGATTGACCTTCTTGAGAATAACATCATTGTCCGTCTGCTCTCCAAGCTGAAAGCGCGTGAAGCCTTGGTTAAGCGCCTCAATAATAGTCTCTGGAGTAATCTGGTCTGGACGGGTCTCTGCTGTCTGACCAATAATACGATACTCAGCCGTCTCATTTTCATCAATCTCCTCCTGAAGCGTCTTTATAGGACGGGGATTTGTCATTGTATTTGCTGCCCAATAAAGCTCCGTCACAACTTGCGTTCTGTAGTCCATTGGATAACTATGCCAGGTTCCACCAGAAAGAATAATCTCTAGCTTTTTCGCCTTCTTATCACCCTTATTGATTGAGCCATTAAACTTGTACGCCTGAATGCGATTCTGGAACTGACCCTTTACATCAAAATCATAAGAATCCGTTGACGTACGTGTACCGATTGCACGGAGCATAGCCGGTTCCGTTGACAGATAAGAACGGGGCTGGGTAGGGACACCCTGTAAATCCGTCTCCTGGGGGCAGTAAAAGCAATCATACTTACAACTAAACTTGTGTGGGCTAAGAGTGATTGTCACCACAAGAACGCCTGAATCGGCACGGGATGCCTTCTTCACTAGCCACTTCTGGAAAATGGCAGGCATATCCCTGTGCTGAAAACTATTCTCATAAGATGCACGAATATCAGGCTTTGAGGGCATAACGCGATGCTTTCGCTTGAGGTTATTACAGATAGTATCAATGTCCGTCTTAGTGGGGTTCTTGAGTGCTGAGACCTTCTCAATAAACTCAGGCATAAATTGCGACATTGCCACAATATCAGGCTTGTTGTAATTCTTATTTACATTTACAAGAACCGGCTCAACGTTGACGGAAATGCCTGAACTGGAAGAGGAAAGAGACTCAATGTCAACGTTACAACTCATTTTGTGTTTGGATATAAAGTATAATGGGATGCTAGTTTCAATTTTAGATATATGCCTATTTTAATTTCCCCATTAATAAATAGAAATATGGTTAATAAGACGCGAAAGATTAAAGAATTATCATTAGATACTTTAAAAAAACTAGCACACAAATACATTGTTACAGAAAGTGGTTCTAAAAAGCAGATAGCATTAAGATTATGGAAACTTGAAAAGCATGTTATGTCATCTGAGGATTTGAAGACTATAGAAGATTTCTTAAAGTTAGCGCCTGCCAAAAGGTATAAGGGTACTAGATATGGTAGAAAAAAGAACGGCACTTTATATTGTATAAGCAGTGACTGTGACCCCGAAGATTTAAAATAAGCACAAGTCTAAAGTATTGAGTTCAACGCAAACTTGTAAAAATTGAAATCATTTTGCTTTTTTAATAGGTTATTAAGGGAAAGCAAAAATGGAGAACATTATGAATACTGAGAACATGGCAACCAATGACAGCACCTTTGAGAAGGCAGTTCTAAGTACCTCTGCACTGCCTTCTTATAACAACGTCGTCCAGATTATTCTTCGCGATGAGAAATATGACTGGAAGTTTGACTACTTCAAGCCTGACGGCAAGAGCAGTTGCGATGTCAAGATTGGACGTCTAAAGATTAGTAAGTGGGAGACTGAGGCAAACATCAAGGCAAATGCGCAGCTACTTGTGACTCTGGACAAGAACATTAAGGCTGCCCGCCTTCCACCTAATCACACGGACTACAAGAAGGCAAAGCCGGCTGAGATATCCCTCTGGGATAAGCAGTATGTTCAGGCGGAGGAGGACCTTATGCTTGACAGGAAGCACGTTGATACCCTGACTGAGCTGATTGAGCAATGGACGTGGAATCAGTACCTTGAGGTTGGGCGCATGAACATTCTTTGGCGCTTGCGCAACAAGTACAAGTACGACCACGACCGTGAGTTTCTGGAGAAGGGCGTCACTTGGGCGTGTGAGTATGAGAAGAAGCACAAGCATAAGGTTGACCTAGGTCCTGAGGGAAATGAATCACGTGATATGCATGAGAATTGGATTAATGACCGCGATGCTGATTATTCGGCATGGTAATAGCGCGGTTAATGGAAAAACAAAATAAACGAAAACAAAATCAAAACAAAGATGGTTTTTCAGTCAATGGTAAGCTTATCCATACGCTTCTGAATATCTTGTACAACCTTCATCAGGTCGCGCATAGTTGGCTCAGGCTCATCAGGAACTAGACTCTTCATCTTGTCCTGGATAGATAGAAGAATAGCAAACATCTGCTTCATTGTCGGCTCCTGCTCCTCTACGATTGTATTTGCCGTTTGAACTTTCTTCATCCCTTTTATTACGGGTAATGGAGCAACAGACGTTTGCTGGACTACTGGCGTCTGTGCAGCGCTAATCATCTCTATTGCGACCTTGTGCTTTTCGATTATGCGTGTGATTTCATTCTGACTCAGACCAGTCAATTTCTGAATCTCAGAAACTGACTTGTTATCTTCATGAAAATCAGCTGCCAGCTTCTGTAGCCTAGCCTTAATGGCAGGAACCTGACGTGGATGGTGATTTGCTGCTATCTCCTCCAACGTCTTCTTCTTTTTGATTTCTGCCAGAAGAAGATTATCCTCTTCATTTGTCCAACGCGGTCTAGACACTGGCGGCTTTGCATTGTTGAGCCCTAGCATAGCTTTGCGCTTATCTTGAAATGTGGACATTCTATTATGTGTGTTTTAATAATACAAATAACAGAAAATAATGTCAATTTTTTCATTAAGCATTTTTAGCTTTTTTTCCCTTCTTAGCTTTAGCTGTTCCTCTTTTACTTTGACCTGAATTATTGCTACTATTGGCTTTGTTGGCATTAGGAGGGGCAGATGAAGGTAAAACTATACTGCCTTCCTCAATAAGTTTAGTAAAAACGTAATATGTTCCCTCCCTTGAAGCGGCACCCTTTGGTTCCCACTGATTTTCAGAATCATTAAATCTAGCAACTATATTTTCTTCTTCAAAATCCACAAATCTTGCTAAATCGTAGTCAATGATATATACTTCTCCTGTTTGAGAAACCATAACATTACCATCGTGTAAATCGTGATGAATTATACCCGCTTTATTTAATTTGTGAACGTGCGCATCCAGTTTTTTAAGAGCAGCAGTTTTTTTAGCTGGTGTCCATTCTGTATCTCTCCAGCTCTTACCGTCGATAATTTCAAAGCATTTAATTATTTGTGTATAACCTGCTGCATTAACAACTACAAATACATCATAAAGAGCAGGTCCTACATTTAATTCGTTTGCTTTCTTAGCGATTTCTATCACCTCTTTAACGCGATTGGGCGTTTGACTGGCTTCAAATGGCGTTTTTAGTTTTTCTACTTTAACACCTACGCGTTTAACTCCAGCAGGAATATTTTTTATACATTCATCGACGGGCACATTAAATACCTTACCAAAATAGCCTTCTCCTAATACCTTTGTATTCATCTTAATCTTTTCCAAACAGCCTTGAAACGCTTCAAAACTTTCCATTCTAATACCCGCTTCTGACCAGTAAGATTCTTTAGCAGTCACGTTATTAAGAACCATTGCTTGTAAAATTAAGCGTAATGAATTAAACAATGGGTCTTCGATACCGGGCTTTGCCGCATTAGCTTTCACTGATGGGTCATAGGTTTCGGCAATTTCTCCAATGCGCTTAGAAAGTTTACCAATATCCAATAAAGCAGGGGGCATTATATCTTATTTAGGGGCTGGAAATTAATTTGGCTTTTGGTAGGTTCCAAATACCTTATCCCATAAAGTGAATTGCTTTGAAAAATTCACGTTTGGATTAGTATGGTGTAAGGCGTGGTCTTCAGAATGCTGTTCAATATTAAGAAGCTTGGGTAACCAGTTAAATTGTGGGAAACTGCAAGAGGGATTTGAAACGCGTCCTGAATGTCCTGATATTTCAATAAATAGTCTAAACACTGTAATAGGAAATATAATAAGTAGATGAATACTAAAGATAAGTTACCAGATAAGTTTGCTGTACAAATTGGCGATTTGTATGATGTATATACTTGTAAAAATTACGCCCTGCTTGATGAAATTGTGAATGCTGGTACTTTGTTTAATGAGGGTTTGGCTGATTGTAAAATAGTAGCTATGAAACAAAATACTAAGGAGGAGAAAGTTTCATTGTTACGGATAGATAAGGAAAGAATATTTAGTTTGAAAAAGTGGCACTATACAAATAAGGGTATTGAAATCAATGGTGTTAATATACCTATAATAGCATTTGTCGTGCAAAATAGATGAAAAATTTTTTATTTTATTTTGTTTTTCTTTTTCTTTTGTTTGGTTCGTTTAGTTTATGGCTTATACTAATCTAGACCGTGACAGCTGGAGTGGCAACTGGTGGGGTCAGAACAACGCCCTTGCGTACATACTTGCCATTATCATAGCGCCAAAGGTGATGACCCACACAGACCCCCTTTAACGTAGGTGAATCAATGTGGATATCTCCTAGGCGGAATCCCCTTAGGGGTGGCTTGTTACCACGGAAGGTCTTGATAGCACGTTGCCTATCATCCCCCTTAACTGTGCCCTTTGAGTCTTGACGTGCCTTAGCCTTTGTTTCCTTCGTCGTGCGCTGAGCTTCAGATGCCTTCTGAAGACCCAGAATGCGTGCCTGCCGAATTCGCGTGGTATTATTCACAATAGCTGAAGGAGGGATGACTGTATTAGTATCAGCATAAACTGCCGGCGCGCAAAGAAACTTGAGTATAGCATTGTAACTGTATGTACTAAGCTTAACATGGTTGTTTGCGCGCGCTGCAGCACGAATAATTCGCCTATCAGGATTAGTTATGGAAGGCGGAACACTTACTCTGACTCCAAAGCCAGATAGCTGTATAAATGGCATTAGCTGTTGCGCCCTGCGATTGATTATTTCCTCAGGTGTCATCGGTGTCCATTGTTGTGGTTGCTGCTGATTATTCCAAGTGTAGTCATCGTTGTAGCCGTATGAGTCGTTGTAGGCATAGTCTAACTCAACTGGTGGCTGTTGTGGTGGTCGCCTCCAGTAGATTTGACGGCATAGCACGCACAGCGGGTCTCTATTTCGGTCGCGTATTTCACTGAAACAGGGTAGGCAAATCGTATGCTTGCACGACGGCTTTACCGTTCCCAGGGTTTCACTGAGAACCTTAAGGCAAACGGGGCATTCCCATGTATCATCAATAGTTTCAGCCATTTACCTTTTCTTTAAGGTCTTGATTTATTTTTTTATTGAAAAAACATTTCAATTTTTACTTTTTTTTATATTTAGTTAACCAAAAAATCTAAGAGTGATAAATGCGCTACATTGTAGTTGAATGCTCCATAGTTATTATCTAGTCAACCCGTGAGAAACATTCATATCGCGCACTTACGTCCTAGACCCAGCCACATCCTAGCTGTTTTGGAAGCTGCCAACTGCCCCCACTAAACTATTTTGGCATGTGGTCACTTCAATTTTTTATGGTTTTTCTGGAAATATTATTTAAAACGATGCGTCCTTTTTACGTGTATAGATGCCCACGGTAAGAGTCGGAAATAAAAAGCGTCATAGCGTTGTTGACTTAAAAGATAATCACCCTGAGAAGTTTGGGCGCTTTATCATGGCTCTTAAAAATCTGATTAACTCATCCGATTGGGGGCGCATTTGTGGTATACATGGTAATACGTTCGATAAAAACGATAAGGAGGTAAAGTGTCCCACAGACCCTGATGTAGTGACTAAGATTGGAGAAACTGGTGAGCCTTTTTACTGCAAACACAGTGTTTATAGCTTTATTGGTTGGCACACGCCTTACGTGTATCAATTTGAGCTGCTCTTGAATAAGCACAATAAGTCATCTAATACTGATTATATTACGCTGCCTTGGCTGGACCTTACTGATACATCCGTTGACTTTACATTTATGAATGACCCTGAAATTACTATTTTCTATGATAAGAAGCGATTTACCACTGAGAATCCGTTGGCTGGTGCCTATTATTATGTTGACGGTCAACGGGTGCGCACAACACGTGGTGGATTTTTAACGCCTCAGACTAAGAAGCAGAAGAAGCAGATTAATACAGTCAAGAAGCAACTAAATAACGCCCTTTATGCCACTAACTACGAACGTTTCAGTTCTGCCCCTACTAAAAAAGCAGCTGATAATGTTGTTCTTGATTACGTACCTTTAGAAACACCCCACAATAGCCTTCACGATATTATTGGCGGTGATAGCGGTAATATGAGCCAGGTTAATATTGCTGCATTTGACCCTATTTTTTGGCTACATCACTGTAACATGGATAGGCATTATTATACTTGGGTTCATAGCGTAACCGATGGATTTAAGAAGCCACTTTACCCTGACCTTATTACAGATGGAACCTATAACAATACATGCCCGCCATTTTTTGACCAATATGTATATTCCAGTGACTGGATTAACTATAAGTGGGGATGGACAAATGGTAGCGGTAAGTATGCTAATCTGCGCGATTTTCTTGAGATTAATAAGTATCCATTTACGTATGATATTATTAAGCCAGCGCCATACATTGAAATCAAGGCGTTTGTGGAGCTGATTGATATTCCTATTCCAAATGAGTCTCTTGAATTAAACTTGTATGTACGCAAGCAGGCAGATGTACTTAACAGGGATTTGCACTTTGCTGGTTCAGCTGTTTGGTTTGGCGTTAATAGGGCAAATATAAACTGCTGCCGTTGTAATGTGGCTTTGACTAATATCAAGATTGACATTGAAGAGTACGTCAGGGAAAATGGTATTACGGCGACTAATATGGGTGACTGGACATTTATTCTGGAGGGTAATGGTAGGCTGATTAAGAATGCCGATGGTAAGTATAGTGTATATAATATGGCAGACCTGCTAAAGGGAGGCACATTTAAGGTTGTTATTAACTAAGGTGCGTGTTCACATTTATAAAACACGAAAAAATTTGGTTTTTTTGTGTTTTATTTTTTATTATTTTTTCGTTAGAATGACATTAGTCAACAGCTTCATAGTCTATGTCTGGCTCTGACTGCAACTCTGGGGGCTCTGTGTAGTCTGTTTCTTCCTCATCATCGAGCAGTAGTGAAGGTGTATTGAGCATAATGACGTCTCCCTCTTGCTCTTGCTCTTGCTCTTGCTCTTGCTGCTGTTGCCCCTGGTACAGCTCCTCTTCGTCTAGCTGTAGGGGCATGGGCGCTGGGTTATCAAAGTCCTCATCGTCCTCTTCATCGTCAAATACCCCATCCTCAACAAGCTCCTCAAGTAGCATCTGGTAGAAGTTGATAAGGCTGCCGTCTGCTGCATAGCCAAGAATGTGGGGTGAGCGCTCCCCATCTGGAAGGTCGTGCCAAGGGACGGGCTGGGCATTGAGGTCCAAGGGATTTGGCGGCGCTGGGCTGTTTGTCAGGTCCAGAGGCGGTGGCAGCGTTGGCTCATGTGGTCTAAGGTTACCATCTGCATCATAGCCAAGAATGTGGGGTGAGCGCTCTCCATCTGGCAGGTTATGCCAAAGGACTGGCTGGGAATCAATATCCCTGCTCAGGTCCAGGGATGGTGGTGGGGCTGGCGTAGGGGAAGAGGGCAGG
>Ga0114958_10003561_pt1 | contig 11067 bp, 13 predicted proteins | sample C_130208_EF_Meta_FD_89577 | JGI IMG/M metagenome (GOLD analysis project Ga0114958, IMG submission 89577) | Freshwater microbial communities from Lake Croche, Canada to study carbon cycling - C_130208_EF_MetaG | ecosystem: Environmental > Aquatic > Freshwater > Lake | place: Lake Croche, Canada... | reverse complement strand
AAGATGAAACGCGCAATAAAAGACTCACACATCGCACAATCAAAAATATTAAAGTTGGATAAATTAGATTATGATGATAATAGTCAAAATGTTCAATTAGTTGCTGGTATGCCTATTATTGCACGAAAAAATTCAAAACAGTTTAATATTTGTAATAATGAAACTTTTAAAATTCATCAAGTTAGACATAAAACAAAGACCATTGCTATTAGAGATGAATTTGCTGATGAATTTGTTGCCGAAACTGAACTTATAAAAATTAGTTTTGATCAATTTCAACATATGTTTTATTTGGCATATTGTATCACAACACATAAATCTCAAGGGATGACTATTGACCAACCTTATTGTATTCATGAATTTGAAAAATTTGATGAGAGAATGAAGTATGTGGCTTTGTCAAGAAGTACGGATATTTTGAATATCAATATTGTTTAAAAAATATCTAACCAATAAAGTATATATGAATTCAAAAAATTTTAATTTAATCACAAACTTATATGTTAAAAATAATTTTCCTGGTCTTGAAAAATTATATATATTAACACAAAAAGATCACAAATACATTACGAGAAAAGAAATAAAGGATTTTTTGGAATCTCAATATAATTATCAGTTATTGAAAGTCCAACCAATAATAAATAAACCTGGTCATATTGTTGCGTTATTTGTTAATGAACTATGGCAGATGGATATATTTGTAATGCAAAAGTATTCATCTTCAAACAAGCAGTATGGTTATTTATTTGTTATAATTGATGTATTTACAAGACGGGCCGGAGTTATACCAATGAAAAAAAAAGATTCTTCGTCTTGTGTTGCTGCACTAGAAATATTAATAAAAAAACTTGGCAAACCCAGAGTAATATTATCAGATAATGATAAAGCATTCCTATCAAAAAGTTTCACCCAATTAACAGATAGGAATGAGATCATATTACAGACCAATATAAAAGACGATCATAAAGCATTAGGTATTATAGACAGATTTGCAAGGACATTAAAAACAATTATATCAAAATATTTTTTATATACCAAAACAACCAAATGGTTAGATCAAATAGATTCAATCATATCAATATATAATGAAACCCCACACAGATCACTTGATTATCTCACACCAACTGAAGCATCAGAAGATTCACATTATCAGCAAATACTTGATATAAATATAGAAAAAAATAAAGTTAATAAACTAAATCAAATTTCAGATTTAAAACCCGATGATAAAGTACGAATTAAATTAACTGGAACTTTTAAAAAAGGAACAGAACCTAATTTCACAGATGAAGTATATACAGTTGGAAGTGTTAGCAACCAAAATATTACTTTGTCAAATGGTAAGAGATATAAAAGAACCAATTTGTTAAAATTACCTGATGGATATGAACAAATTGATAATACACCTAATGTAATAAAAAGCGCATCCACCCATTCCAAACATACTGCTCAATATAAAAAAGAATCAACAGATGTAAATAATATTATTGATAAGAATAATATTATAAATAAAAGGCAATCTAAACTACCATCTCGTTATTTAACTTAGCAAGTTTACTATCTTGATAATATTTTTTAAAGTAATCTTTTTCTCTATGCTTTTCATTATTGGATTTAGAATAACACTTAATACATTTTTTACCTTTGGGTTTAAATTTATTGGTTATTTCATCTTTGCCACACACCGAACAAATTCTGATACGAGTGGATAAACATTCATTATTATTTTCAGTATTTTCAAGCATTTTAATGTAATATAATTTAATACTAGATATTTTTTTTTCTTTAAATGATTTAAATTAATTTAATGTATTTGTCCGGTCCGGGTATTTACTGTTTGCTTTTTCTAGAAAAACTAAAAGATCAATTTTTTTTTTAAGTTGATCAATTTGATCTTTTAATTTTAATATTTTTTGATAATCCAGAGCAGTTGAGATTTCATATAATTTTATTCTTTCTAAATAAATATCGCACATTATAATATAATATATGTATACATTTAAAGTTTTGTTTACGCTACGCGTCGCGAAAAAGGCAAGCGTTTCCACTAGAAAAAATAAAAAATATGATGTCTATAAAAATAATAAATATCTTTTATCTTTTGGTGATACGAGATATTCTCAATAGTTTGATAAAATAGGAAATTATACCCATTTGAATCATCTTGATAGCATAAGACTAAATAATTATTATAAAAGATTTGGTAAAAAAGAAAAAGCAAAACCTCACACAGCTAAATGGTTCGCACATCATTATTTATGGTAAATTCATTCAATAATCTACAATAGGGGTCATACGCAACGTTAAAATCCATCTTGTTTCACCACCATTGGCAACCACATTTATATCAGTTAATGTGGTGGGAATTGAAAAATCATTTTTTAACCATTTAAATCTCACATGTTTTGCAACTCTACAATTTTTAACCTTAAAAATCACATTACCTCCATCTGATTGAATATATGCATCTTGTAAGGCGTTTAATGGTAAAATACTTAATATTACATCATTTGTTGGTAATACTTTATTTGAACAAAAATAACCATTATCTGTTAAATTTTCAACAGTAAAAAAATAATAATTTGATGCTGCTGTTGGAAATCCATTAACCGCGGCAAAACTAATAACTTCAACTTTATAATTGTCATATGGTTCAGAAAATCCACCAAATTTAATATCATAAAAATTAGTCAAATTCCCAGCCTCAGCTCCTATACTGTTTGTTCTTTCATCTGATGAAATCATATAAGTAAAGCTTTCATCTGCTAACAATCTAGATGGTTTAATTTCTCTAAAACTATTCATTATATAACATAGATATAGATATTTTTTTTAGGTTTATATATTTATTTATAACGGATTTCTTTCTATTGTAAAATGCCCGCTTATTGCTGTTTGATTTCCTATTGAACCACAAGAAAAATTATACATATTTTGTAAATAAATGCTTCTGTTTTGTGTCATAATATATTTTAATGGTCCAACTCTATATCTAATATATTCATTAGCAGTTGATGATGAATTTAAATAAATACCTTGATATAATGTTCCATCTTCTTCAAGTCCTGTTGTGCTATTTCTAAGATTAAATCGTGATTGAACGTATATAATATTACTTGTCTTTGCTAAAAATTCCATTTCAAAAGAAAATGAAAAATTAACATTTGTTGGATATATATAACTTCCATTTGAATTAAAATATTCTGATAATCCATTATTATAAAATAATAGTCCTATATTAAAATATTGAGTATTATTATTATAAACAGTTCCATTAACAAGAGTTGTTATATTCCCAAGACCAAATATACTAAAATTATTAACAATAACTTTCTTTTTACCAAGATTTCCACCAAATGATGACGCATCTGTAAATTTACTTGTTGTTGTTATTATTTGTTGCTTTATTGTTTCAGTAAATGCTGATGATTGAGTTTCCCAATTTTGCCCACCTGAATCTAACATATTAATGTTTGAAAATCTACCATTTCCAGCGGCTGTTCCTGAACCAACCCATATAACATTAGAATTTAATGTTATACTGCTTGATGTGTATAATGTCATAAGACCTGATCCAGAACTCATATAAATATCATTTGCGCCATTACTAACTATGTGAAACACATTATTGCCTGAATTTATTAAACCTATTTCTCCACCTGAATAATAAGGCCCATTTCTACTCAAAACTAATCCAGATGATATAGTATTTATTTTTCCTGTTGCCGACATTGTTATTCCTCCAAGACCTGAATCAACTATAATATTATTTGATCCATTTCCATTAATATACAAATTTGCGTCTGATGTATTTGTTGCTCCAATTTCACCAACATTTATCTCTATAATATCCAATGGAGATATTCCGCCCCGTTTTAATTGAATACCATTTGAATGTGTTATAATTTTATTTTGTCCCCAATTTGTATTTCCAGTTCTGCCTCCTGATTGAATAACAACTTCACCCAATAAACTATTTGTAATTATAAGTCTATTTGAAGTAGGGCTTTCTTTTCCAACAGCGAAATATCTAGTAGTTCCAGCAGTATCATAACCTCCGAAAAAACTATGAGTACCCAACATTTTAAAACATTCCCCATTATAATTAATAATAATTGGTTTATTCATATTTGTTGAATTTGTATCTGCTGATGTTATATTTTGTGTTTTTGATTGTAATGCTGTTATTGCTGTGTTTTGCGATGTATCACTTGTTTGTAATGCAGTTATATTAATGTTTTGTGAAGTATCTGATGTTTGTAATGCTGTTATTGCTGTGTTTTGCGATGTATTAACTGATTGTATTGACGTAATTGCTGTATTTTGTGATGTATCTGATATTTGTAATGCTGTTATTGCTGTGTTTTGTGTTGTATTAACTGATTGTATTGATGTGATTGCTGTATTTTGTGATGTATCAGAAGTTTGTAATGCTGTTATTTGTGCGGTATGTGTTGATAAAATTGCGGTTTGTGAAATATCTGATATTTGTAATGCTGTTATTGCAGAGGTGTTGGTATTATTGACATTATTTATTTGTGTTTGAATATTTGAACTAACCCCATCTAAATAAGTCAATTCAATATCAGAAATAAATTTATCACCAACCGCAATTACACCTGTTGATGTTAAAGTTAATTTTGTATCAACAATTACTTCATTCCCTTCAATTCTATTATAAAAAATTATATCTCCATCAATAGTTGAGGCTGTAAAATTTGTTGCTGATAATTCATCTAATTCAAGAGATTTTAATCCTGTGACAGTTGGATAGTTTAATTGATCTAAGTTATTCATATATTAGTTATTACTATTATATGGATAGATATTAATAAATCAAATCTATATATATTTTATAATGTGTCCGGGACGGGTATTTAATTAATTATTTACTGTACAAACCCCATTTTGAATGAGAACAAGTTGATCAAATAATGCAAATGAATCAATTCTTATATTTGTGCTTGCAGTCTGTCCAGCAAACTTAGGAGTAAAAAAGATATCATCAGTTGATGTATTGGTACCAGTATAGACTGAATCCATGGAAGTATTAGAATATGATTCCAAATCCATTCCGACATAAAAAGCTCCTGTGTTTTGATACGTTTCAGTGGCTGTAATGTCAGTTGGTGTATCTCTACTATATTGCTCAATATAAATTCCACATTCATGGTTGACATCTTGGACACTACCGAGTGATCTTAGAAATTCAGAAAAAATTTCAGGTAATGAATTGGGTGGTTTTACTGGCATGGTTTTAGAACCAATTCTTAAAAAATATTCAGAAAGTTTAAATTTACACGATTCATTAGCGTGTATCAATCTTGATGCTCCAGTTGAATTTGATCTAAATGTAAAAAATAGAGAATTCAATGAATTAAATTTAGCTGGTACGGGTATTGATACGGTTGTTTCTGCTGTTCCCAATGTTACGTTATTACCATAATTTCTATAATCCTGGCATACCCATTGCAAAGGACCAGAGCCAATAGCATTTTTAATAATACCCATACCTGTATCACTTAACTCAATCATATTACAAACCAATTCACATCTTGTTATTAATGATTTAGCAGTTGGTACAACTACTTGAACAAGAGATTTAACAATTTGATTTATAGAACTTACAACTTGCAATTCAATTCTTAAAGGGCTACCACTCATGGCAAATAATGGAACATAATTGTTAGTAAGTGATAGGATAGACACCAATGGAAGACAAAAGGCTCTAGTATTTTCCTCATTAGCAGCTAAGGCAGCGGTATTAGCACTTGCACCACCAGAAACATTAGTACTAGCTAAAATATTATATTTTGCACCCAGTATATCAGTACTTTGTTGGGAACATATTAACATATCTAGAAGGTTTGCATAATTATCAATATCTGATAAAAGAGTACCACCATGAAAAATTCTCATTCTTTGAAAGCATCCAAATCCCCCAGCTTTATTGTAATAAATAGTATTTATAGCATTACCAGCAGCAGCAGCCTTAATTGCTAAATCAAATTTCAACACTGTATCAGCACCACTTAGCACTAAATTATTACCAGTTGGAATATTAAAAATAATGGTGTCACCTAAGACTGCATCATTTCCATTTTGCGGTTGAATAACTGACATAAAGTTTCTAGCATATGAGCTATTAATTTTGTTCGTGTACAAACAATTTTTGGGTAAGGACATTGTGATATATATATACTATATTTAGATAAAAATTTATTGTAAAAATATTTATCTAGAGTTTTTTTTATATATTATTAAACAAAAGTATTATTATCTTGGGCAGATTCACGAACTCTATTCAATAGTTCTTCACCTTCTTTTCTTAAATTTATTTTTTCCAATCTACTTGCAACAGTCTGAGCGGGTTTTATATCATTTCTTATTGCTTTAATTCCAGCTAATCCAGCAGAACCAAGACCATAACCTAGTGCACCCAATTGCGGGTTACCACTTAATTCACCAACGAGAGCAGAACCAGGGATTAAAACGTTCTTTAATGTGTTCTCTGATTTCCTTAATATTGTATCACCCATTCTAAGCGCTTTGTTAGCTTTAGATCCTAACATTCTTGTCTTGCTTTCAAATTTTTTACCCAAAACTTGAGCTTTACGTGAAAATTTCATTCCTAAACCTGACATATCTATATATTATATTTAGATATTATTTTAACCTGTTAAAATCGTTATTTTCCCAGTGGTCAATAATTATTTTAACCTGTTAAAATCGTTATTTCCAGTGTCAGACTATAATGCACATCATTGAAATCTATTAATGCGCCATCTTCATCAGTTAATTTTAATCTGAAACTTGTTAAATTATTAATATTGTGAACTAAATGCCTCTGATTATCTGAATAAAACAAAAATGATCCACTCACACCTTGGACTGGAATTGAACATATAATATTTGATCTCCCATGATTATTTGAATCTATGTTGTTTAATATAAAATTTTCAGAACTTACATAAATATTTTTTATCGTGAACATATTACAACATATTCTAGATTGTAAAAATAGCGATGTGGAAATATAATTATACCCGTCTTTAAATCCAATTAATTCAAAACAAGTTGAAGAACTTGACAATGTGAAGTTATAATATTGATGTGAAAAAACCAGTTTATTTAATTTATTATTATATGTGATTGTCCAATATTTATTATTAGTATTTGTTGGGCCATAATCTAGACCAAATAATAGATCATATAAATGAGTTCTAAAAGTATTTATGTTATAATTACCATTTGTAAAAGTGATTGAATAGTTCAAAGAATTTATAATAAAGTTGAGTTTATTATTGGTTTGATTTACATTGTAAAATGAATTTGGAATTACAGCATTTTTAACACATATATAGGCCTTTTCATTTTTGTTTATTTCTATCACTGGAAGGGTAAACATCACATCACTAATTAAATTATTATAATATTGAGTTGCGGTTCTTGAATTTAAATAAATTTCTAATATATCACCGGACATTAAGTTTTTATATAATATATGCGTACATAAAAAATTAATAATAATAATTACTTTCATAAACTTCTACTTTATTAGCTGATTTCTCATTTTGATCAGAAAATCGTTCTTCCCATTCTTCAAGTGGTGTTTTAATATTTTGAGCCATCGCTTTAAATACTGGATCTAAAAATGAATGATTGTATTTAATATTTCTTTTGATGTAATTGATACCCTCGTTTTTATAATAATCATTATATGTGATTTTACTAACATCTTCACTCACATTTTCACTCACTTCATCAACTTGTTTTTCATCTGAAATTTTAAATTGATCAATAATGTTATCAATTAATTGTAACTCAAATTCACTTAACTTTTCTTCTGACATTTTATATAATAATATAGAACATTTTTATTTCTGAATTTCTAATAAATTAAAATTTTTTCTCAGTTCCATCGTATTTGTATCATAGTCCAAATGGTTATAAGGTTCATCATAAATAAAGTTTGTTAGCTCTTGAAACTCATCTCTCCCCATGTGTAATAATTCCGCTCTAATAGATTCGGTCTCAACATTATTTTTTGGTTTGAATAGTGTGATATTGGTTATCAATTTGCGTAAAACTAAAGGAAACAAATTATAAGCTTGTAATGTGAAAATAAAAAAACAATTAATGTGTCTGGATTTAATTAACAATTTTTTCAAACTCATTATAATATCTTTATCTTTTAAACCGTCTGCGAAATCATCAATTATAATACAACTATGTTCTATAGCTCTATCATCCTCAAGTGCTTGTTTTTTATATTCTAATATCTCTTCAAAAATTACTTCAAGAGTGGCTTTATCAAGTTCATGAAATACTTTATTATGGTCTTTAAATGGATGTTTTTGTAAACTTAAAAATGAACTTTCTGGTGTGATTAAATATAAGTTATCAAACTTTGATCTATAATAATTTAAATTTTTAAATAGTGTGCTAAATAATAAATTAGATTTACCAGATCCAGGTGCGCCAATTATAGCATATATAGATCCATTTTTAGATGGTAAATTTTTATCAATGTTTGGTACATGTATCTCCATAATTTCTTTTAATGCTTTTGTTTTTGGTAAATCGTTTTTTATTTCTATGATTTTCATGTATATAATATAATTAGAAAAAAAATATCTCTACTATAGTTTATATATGGAAGACATAGAAGAAACAAATACCCCATTGACCAAACCCAAAAAACCACGGTCTGAAAAACAAATTGAGGCTTTTAAAAATGCGATGCAAAAGAGAGCAGAAAGTATTGCTAAAAAAAAAGAAGATCAAATATACCAAAGTGCTAAATTGCTAATAGAAAAACAACAAAAAGTTGAAGTCATTGATGATGAAACTGATTCAGAACCCGAACCCGAACCAGTTAAAAAATCCAAATCTAAAAAACAAATTGAGATTAAACCCAAATACAAACCCAAAAAGAAAATTATTATAGAATCTGAAAGTGATACTGATACATCTGAATCTGAAAGTGAATCGTCTGAATCATCTGATTCTGAACCTGAATTTATAATAAAGTCTAGATCTAGAAAAAAAGCCAAACCCAAGAAGTACGAACCAAATACTCGCGTTAAAAGATCTGAACCTTTACACGAACCAGTACATAATCATCCAGCAAAATCTAACACAGATTATAATGTTTATTTTGTATAATAAATTATATCTAATGTAATATTATATTATATATATTATGCCTGAAAACAAAAAACAGTATAGTGTGAGCTTATCCGAACTATCTAAATTGTATAAAATAGATAAAGGTACCTTGAAAGCAATCATTAATAAAGTTTCAAAAAAAGCCAAAAAGAAAAAAACCAAACGTGCTAAAGCTAAATCTCAGACCATAAAGTTTGACAAAAAAAAAGAGCAAGAAGATAATCAAGTTAGATATATGTATGGTCCCGCACCTTTCCCAGTGAAAAATAATAATTCTGTTATTGATATTAGAGACGCGCAAATATTAAATGAAAAAATAAATGATCTAAAAGCAAATAATAAACTTCTTTTAACTGATGTGTTACCAAATCTCGTGAATAATTCAGATACAAAAACTTTAGACCTGTATAATAAAATGGATAACAAAGTTAACACATTAGCCGCTGGAGCTGCACAAAAATTTAATTATTTGTTTGATGATGTAGGAGATTGGAAAGAAACACGCCCAATGTTAAATCCTGTTATAATTGAGCAGCAAAAATATGAATCAAACCCACTTTCAAACAAATCTAATTCATACGATATGAGAGATTCAGTAAGTATTTCAGTTGATTCTGATTTATCTGAAGATTTTAATTTTTATAATGAACAATCAGAAAATTTTAACCCTGATGATACGTTAGAATTTAATAGTCAAGATCAAAATGAAGATCAAAAACAAGAACCTGAAAAAGATTCTTTAGATATGTTTGGATTGGATGATGATACCAATGTAAAAGATAGTGTTTTTGTTCCTGAACCTGAACCTGAACCTAAACTTGAACCGGTTTCTGAAACTAAAAAAGTTGAATTAAGTCAATATAAAGATTATACACCTGAATATAATCGCTTTAAGAATGGTGCAACAGATACAATTTATAGTTTGTATAAAAGAGACCAAAATGAACATTTGACAAAATTCAAAGCTAGAGTAGAATACTTTTTCAATAGAGACAATGGATTACCTGTTTCATCTTCATCTAAATATAAAACAGCTTATAAAAACTATTTAAAAAACAAAACTTTAATTTAAATACTGTAAAATAAATATCTATCATATATTATATATATAGAATGGCAAATAGATATCAACAAAGGCAAATCATCATTCAAACAGAACCAGAATCACAACCTGAGTCTAAAAATAATTTAGATTTAACAAAAAATGATCCAGATCCTGAACTTGACAATTTAAAATCTGTTGATGTTCCACCTAAATATCTTTATGGAAATGATTTAAAGCGAATTAAATCGTTTAAGAAACTTAGACGTGGTTATAAGTTACAGAATCAAAAAGCTATATTCCTGTCAGATCTTAAAGAACTTTTAAGGCAATTTCCAACAAATCAACACAAGTATGATGATGCTTTACTTATTGAAATATTAAATATTTCAGAAAGCTTTTTCATCTATGGTTCTGAGTTAGAACGTGAAACAATCAAAACTGAATGTATAAAAGAACTTATGAGTCCTTATTTTTCCAATGATGTGGATTTGCTTCTAAAAACAATATCTCATGTATGGCAACACGTAAATAAAAGTAACCTAAGACGTAGGTTGTGGTCTAGATTCAAGAATTTTTTTTTTCCGAAATAAAACATAATGCATTTTTATTAGAATTTCTTAGGTCATTATTAGTGGATTTGATATTTAAAATTATATTTACAAAAATAATACAAATTACTCCATTGTTAATTTTACTGTAAAAATCACAATTCTCATACTTAAAGAACTTTTTTTAAACTAATAATTCATTTATTAGTTTAAATACATATACCATAGCATAGAATGAAATTGTCAAATGAAATCATTAAATGATTCCATTCATTTGACAAATTCATTTATTAAATAGTTTTT
>Ga0114958_10003560_pt1 | contig 11067 bp, 10 predicted proteins | sample C_130208_EF_Meta_FD_89577 | JGI IMG/M metagenome (GOLD analysis project Ga0114958, IMG submission 89577) | Freshwater microbial communities from Lake Croche, Canada to study carbon cycling - C_130208_EF_MetaG | ecosystem: Environmental > Aquatic > Freshwater > Lake | place: Lake Croche, Canada... | reverse complement strand
TGATTAGTTTCTTTGGTGGTAAGACCATTCATACCTTCTTATCATCAGGAACATTTACTAATACTTCAGGTTCTCCATTAAGTATTGATTATATTTCTATTGCGGGTGGAGGATCAGGAGCAAGAGAAAGTTATTCAACTGGAACGGGTGGCGGTGGAGGTGCTGGGGGCGTTGTCTCAAACATTCCTGGATTTATGCCTGCAACTACCAGCATTCCTTCTGTTGGTTCCGGAGCACCAAATGCGGTCACAATAACAATAGGTAGTGGTGGAAATGGAAAACACACAACCGGTGGCGGTGCTGCTGGAAATGATGGAACAAGCACCACAATAAGTGGTCCTGGACCTATAAGTGTTACTGCCGTTGGAGGTGGTGGAGGAGGAGGTGGAGGAAGTGATCCAACATCTCCTGGTAGACCTGGAGGATCTTCTGGAGGTTCATCTAGAAATGTTTCTGCTGGACCTGCACCTCAAGGAAATGTTGGTGGTAATGGTTATGGTCCAGCATTCAGTAATGCCTATGGTGGCGGTGGAGGTGGTGCTGGTGGTGCTGGTGGCGGGGATGGAACTTCAACACCAATAGGTGGTAATGGTGGAATTGGAGTTAGACTTCCAGCAACTTTCCAAAATCCAGTATCAGCACCTGGACCAGGAACCACTCCAATATCTGGTGGTGGTTTAGGATCTCCTGGACCAGCCGGAGGTTTTTATGTTGCTGGGGGTGGTGGTGGATCATCAAGTGTAATAAATCAAACTAGACCAAATGGTGGTTATGGTGGAGGCGGTTCCGGTGCCACTTATCCAAATGCTGTTGCTAGTGAAGATGGTCTTGTTAATACAGGTGGAGGTGGTGGATCGGCAGGTAATGCTGCGGGAGGAACAGGTTCTACATATGCATCAGGAAACGGTGGTTCCGGTATCGTAATCATCGCATACCCTTCATAAATAAATAAAACGCACAAACATTCATATAAAAACTTATGGCACATTTTTGTAGATTAGACGAAAATAACGTAGTCACACAAGTTATCGTTGTTGCTAACGAAGACACAACAGACACTAATGGTGTAGAAGTAGAAGAAATCGGAGTTGCATTCTGTAAGAAACTCTTAGGTGCAGAAACTAACTGGAAACAGACGAGTTATAATAATAACTTTAGAGTAAGATATGCCGGGATCGGATACAGTTTTTCAGAAGAACTAAACGCATTTATCCCACCTTCCCCGTTTCCCAGTTGGACCCTTGTAGAAGAAACTGCCGATTGGGTATCTCCATTAGGTGCTGCTCCAACTCTCACAGAAGAACAAATCACTTCACGTTCTTTCTATCGTTGGAACGAAGAAGCATATCAGGCAGATAACACAACCGGATGGGTATTAGAAACTCCTCCAGCACCAGAAGCATAAATATCTAAAAAGATAATAAGATGGCATTTACCAAGATTGCTCCTGCCGGTTTATCTACAACAGGAACAGTTGCAATTCAAAATATAAATGCTTCTGGTATCATAACTGCTACAAGTTTTAGTGGTGATGGAAGCCAACTAACAAATCTTTCAGGAATGGGAGTTGCAGCAGGACCTACTGGTTTTGGTGCAGATGTTTTTTATACAAATACTGTTGGTTATGTAAGTGCAACTACTACAATTGCGTCTGTGGATGCTTCTTTAGCACCAATACTTTATACAAGATATCAAGAGGTTGTGATTAGTGATGGATTTGATTTGATTGTTGGAAATGGAAATGATTTATTGCTAAATGTTTTTCAGTTGTCATAAATACTTAAAAAAAATAATAAAATGTCTAGAATTAGAGCAGATAAAGTCATTAACAGAGCAGGAACAGGAGCACCAGAACTTACTTATGGTGCTTCTATTCCTGTAGGTTATGCGATTACTGGAGCAGGTGGAGTAAATATTACTGGCGTAATTACTGCTACTACATTTGTTGGTGCTCTTACTGGTACTGCTTCTACTGCAACAGCAGCAGCAACTGCTTATGGTTTATCTGGTACTCCTAATATTACTGTTGGAAATATTGTAGGTGCAGCACTTACGCTGTCTGGTAATCTAACTGTTAATGGTACTACAACCATTATCAATACTACTAACTTAGAAATCACAGACCCATTAGTTGGTATTGGTTCTGGTAATACGACTGATGCTCAAGCAAGTGGTGATGGTATCCAGATTTATGGTGCAACCAATAAAACTTTAACTTATAACGATACTAAAAAAGGATTTGAGACTAATGTTGCTTGGGCACCAAACGAAACAAGGATTATTACAGGTGCAGAAAAAATTCATAGACAATCTGGTAATACCGTAACACTTACCTATAACTCTTCATCAAGTTCTAATGTTGGATATACTACAAATCCAAGTGGTGATGTAACAGTAAATGTTGTAGGTATTCCAACATCAAGTGATTTTGACGATCATTCTATAAGTTTTACAGTTATTGCAAGATCCACAGGAACTGCAAGAACTTGTACGGCAGTAACACTAAATGGTGTTTCTAGAACTATTCGTTTTGCTGGTGGTTCATTAGCAGCATCACTTTCAGGTGTAACGACTACAACAGGACACGCAATCTTTAGTTTTACTGGTATCAATACTGTTGGTTCTGCAAGTACAACTACAAACTATGAAGTCTTTGGTATTGTAAGTGGAGGGTTCTTCTAAAATATGGCACCTTTATTAGCACGACTTGGTTTAGGAAGAAGTGGTTTTGGGTTTGGTAAGAAATCTGGTAGTGGTGGTGGTCCTATTGTCTCTGCAAGTGGTGGTATAACATTCACTGCTGTTGCAAATGATGGAATAACCTATCAATATCATATGTGGTTATCATCCACACCATCTCCATTAAAGACTTTTACTGTTGGTTCTTCACCTTTATCTGCCGATATTTTGATTGTTGGTGGTGGTGGAGGTGGAGGAGGATATGCTGGTGGCGGTGGCGGTGCTGGTGGAGTTTTACAAGGAACTGGTATAACTTTAAATTCCTCACCAACCCCACAAACAGTAACAATTGGAACTGGTGGTGCTGGTGGTTTAGATTATGGCCCACCACCAGGATCAGATGGTGGTAATAGTTCTTTCGTTGTAAATGGAATTACTTGTACTTCTGGTGGTGGAAAGGGGGGTAGATCTGCCGAGAGTAATTCTGCATCGAGCACTACTTCCAGTGCTGGTGGTGGAAGTAGATCGGGAACTAGTCCCGCTCCAGGAGCCCTTTCACCAGTTTCAACTCCTGGTGGAACACTAACTGGATATGCTGGAAATGCTGGCGGTGGATCTTCTCCATCTCATCCAAACTATTCTGGTGGTGCAGGTGGTGGTGCAGGTGGTAATGCAATTGCTGCTTATAACGCTAATGTTGGTGGAACTGGTGGTAGAGGTGGATCTTTCTCACAATTTGCTGCTGGATATTTGCCAAGTGATATTCCATCTGCTTATAAAATCCAGATTGGTGGTGGAATGTATGCTGCTGGTGGTGGAGGCGGTAAGGAAGATTCTAGTAATGGATCTTATGCAGCATACGGCGGTGCTGGTGGTATGGGTGGTGCTGGTATGGGTGGTTGGTATAATACTCCTGGACAAAATGCGTTTAACTTTGGTTGTGGTGGTGGTGGTGGTGGACAGTCTGGATCTGGACCTCCTGGTGGTTCTGGTGCCGAGGGTATTGTAATGCTTCGTTATCCATTAGGAACTGCAGCTTCTTCAACGGGCGCTACTGCTACTGCATCGGGATCAGCAACTCCTTCTTCTGGAATATCTCCTGGAAACGGATACACATACCACACATTTACTGGTCCAGGATCTATTACATTCTCTCAAGGTGGACAAATAGAAGTTCTGCTTGTTGCAGGTGGCGGCGGTGGTATTAATACACCAAATTGTTGTGTTGGACACGGTGGTGGCGGCGGTGGAGGTATTCTTCATGGAGTTTATACCATTTCATCTGGACCTTATCCAATAAGTGTTGGATCTGGTGGACCTGGTGGGAATAATGGAGGAAATACTACTTTTAATGGTTATACTGCAAATGGTGGTGGATTTGGTGGATATTATAATGGTTCGTATGTTGACGCTGCCGATGGTGGTTCTGCTGGAGGATGTGCATATTCAAATCAAGGTAGTGGGGAAGTTTTCAACACTGGTCCTAAAAAAGGATTTGTATCTAGCCCAACTCAAAATCCATCTGGTTCTTTGATTGGATATGGAAGTGGTGGCGGATATGCTCCAAGTAGGCAACCTGGAAGTGGTGGTGAAAATATGGCAGGTGGTGGAGGTGGTGGTGCAGGCGAAGCAGGTTATGCCGGAACTCCTGGACCAGATTATACTCCTGTTGCTGGTAAAGGTGGAGATGGTAGACAGTTCTCTGCGTTTACTGGACCTTTGATTGGAGTACCTACTCTTGGACCTCAAAATGGTTATTATGCCGGAGGAGGGGGAGGAGGAGTTAGAAACAACTACGGTGGAACAAGATATTCTGGACCAGGTGGTTTAGGTGGTGGAGGTGCAGGTGGTGCCTTTGGAAATGGAAGTGATGGATCTGCTAATACTGGAGGAGGTGCCGGTGGTGGTGCCGGTGGATCCGGAAGTGGATCATCAACTGGTGGATCTGGTATTTTTGTGATTAGATATAAAGTCTAATATTTGACATAATACATTATAATGAGGATGAACTTTTGGTTCCGGAATAGTCATCATTGCTTATCCTCCATAAATACTTAAAAACCTCTCCCAATGTCAAACTAAAATAAATGACTTTAGAAAGACTTACAACGATTAGTAATGCAGGAATATCCAGCAACTTATCCATTACTGGTATTATAACTGCTACAAGTTTTGTTGGTGATGGGACTAATATTAGAAATGCCGGAGAAGGTATTGGAAAAGCAGTTGGAGATACTGGAAATATTTTTAGTTATGTTTCTGTCGCAGCAACAGTTAGAGAAAATATCACATTAGATACTTCAAATTCTGGAACATCTTCTTCTTATGTGTTAGTTTCTCAATCAGAGATGCACATAGAAACTGGTATTGCTCTTACTGTAGGATCAGGAAAATCATTAGTTATCAATAATGTTATTTTACCATCACTATAAATAACTAAAAAATAGCAATAAAAATGTCTCAAATCAACGTAGATGCTATAAAAAATAGAGCAGGAACAGGAGCACCAACTCTAACTTATGGTGCAAATGCAACTGGAATAGTTACTGCTACTGGTTTTGTGGGATCACTTACGGGTACTGCTTCTACAGCAACAGCAGCAGCAACTGCTTATGGTCTTACAGGAAGTCCTAATATTACTGTTGGAACTGTTACTGGAAATCTTACAGGTACTGCATCTACTGCAACTGGATTATCAGGAAGTCCAAGTATTACAGTAGCAGCAATCAATAATACTGGTATTTCTACAATTGCTGATTTGAGAGTTGCATCCATCGCAGATAAGACAACCATTGTAACTGGTAATACTGCAAGTTTGGTTTATAATACTGGTGGTGGTAATGTTGCGATTTGTACTAATCCATCAGGACCGATTACTTTGAATGTGAGTGGTATTCCTACAACTTCTGATTTTGATAATCGTGCAATCTCATTTGCGGTGATTGTAAATCAAGGAACAACTGCTTATGCCTGCACGAATGTATCTTTGAATGGTGTTGCATTTGGTGCAAATGCTACTGCAGGAGTTCAGACTGCAATCTCTTATGTATCAGGTACAGTTGCAGTAGGAAGTACAACTGGACTTGATGTATTTAATTTTACTGGCATCAATACAACTGGTTCAGCATCTACAACTCTGAACTATAAGTTGATTTCAAATGTAAGCGGCGGATATAGAAGGTATTGATTTATGGCTCCTCTGATTACTTCTTTAGCATCTATTATAAAACAGTTTGGTATTGGTGCTGTTATTAGTTCTTCTTCTGGTGGTGGTTCTGGTATCACAGCAACTGGTGGGATTATAAGTGATTATAGTGATGGATCAAATGTTTATAGAGCACACGTATTTACCTCATCAGGAACTTTTAGTGTAAGTGCTGTTACTGGTACTGGTCTTGCTGAGTACCTTGTTGTTGCTGGTGGTGGTGGTGGTGGTGGATCTAAAAGTTATACTAGTGCTGGTTCTGCTGGTGGTGGCGCTGGTGGGTTAATATACAACAGTGGATACACAGTATCTCCAGGATCCTATGCAGTAACCGTTGGTGGCGGCGGCGCAGGTGGGCCCGCTTCAGCTTCTCCTTCATCACAAGGAAATAATTCCGTTTTTGGACCACCCGTTTCTCCATCTCCAACAAATACAGCAACTGCTCTTGGTGGTGGTTATGGTGGTGGTAGAGAGTATCAAGGAGCACCGGGTGGTTCTGGTGGCGGTGGTGGTGTAGAGGTTCCATATCCAGGTGGTGGTGCTGGATCAGGACTTCCCGGTTCTCAACCATCTTCTGGTGGACCAAACTCAATAGGATATGGAAATCCAGGAGGAAATGCCTCTCCAAATGGTGGTGCAGGTGGCGGCGGTGCTGGTGCTGCTGGTGGTGCCGGAGGACCTGGTGGTGGCGGTGTAGGAAGGCAATATTTATTAGCAAGTTCACCAGCATCAACTCAATCCATAGGTACACCTGGTCCTAATCCGGGAGGTGGATATTTTGCCGGAGGTGGAGGAGGTGGACAATCAGGCACTTTCCCATCCGGTGCAGGTGGTGCTGGTGGTGGAGGTGCAGGAGGTTCTGGTGTTGGAAATGCTGGAACTTATTCTACTGGTGGTGGTGGCGGCGGTGCTGGTCCAGCAACAGAGGGAGGTGGCGGCAGTGGTGGTTCCGGTATCGTAGTCGTCCGTTATCAAATCGCACAACTCACATCAACCGCAAAGGCAACAGGAGGACTGATTAGTTTCTTTGGTGGTAAGACTATTCATACCTTCTTGAGTTCTGGTACTTTTACTGCTAGTCAATCACTCACCTGCGATACGTTAATAGTTGCTGGTGGTGGAGGAGGAGGAGGTTCCAAATATGGTGCTGGTGGTGGTGCCGGTGGATTAGTTTACAGCACCTCTGTTCCATTTAGTGCAACTTCATATACTATTACTGTAGGCGCTGGTGGTGTTGGTGGTTTTGATGGTGGTAATGGTGGAGCAATTGGAAGTTCTGGGGTTGATAGTACTCTTGGTTCTGCACCACAACCACAATATAGAATAGCAAAGGGTGGTGGTACTGGAGGTTCTGGTTATAGCCCACCGGCAAACGGACCAGGAGGTTCTGGTGGTTCTGGTGGTGGTGGTGCATCTCCTTCCTCTAACGCTTCAGGAGGACTCACAACACAATCATCACAACCAGGTGCATCTGGCACCGATGGTAGAGGTTTTGCTGGTGGATCTTATAATGTAGGTTCTTCTGGTTATGCTCCTTCTGGTGGTGGTGGTGCTGGTGGTGCTGGTACTGGATCTGGTGGTGGTATCAATGGTGGAGGAAGTGGAGGTGCTGGATATCCTGTTTCTATTTCTGGATCATCAGTGACTTATGCTGGCGGTGGTGGTGCTGGTATTTACAATAGTCTTGGACCATCCCCATCTTGGTATGGTTTAGGTGGTCCTGGTGGTGGTGGACCAGGAACAGGAAGTCCCGGATGGACTTCTGGTCCTGGTATTTCAGGTACAACTAACACTGGTGGCGGTGGCGGTGGTGCTACTGCTCTTCCCCCAGCACCCAATCCAGGTATTGCCGGTGGTGGTGGTTCTGGTATAATTATCATAGCTTATCCATCCTAAACTTTGAAGCAATATTATTTTCTTGTTGGATTACCACGATCTGGTAATACATTATTATCATCAATACTAAATCAAAATCCAAAAGTATCAGTAACTGCAAATAGTATTGTTCCTGATATTCTTTGGAATCTTCATTGTGAAAGAGAAAACTCTCTAACATTTAAGAACTTTCCAGATTATCTTTCTTATGATGATTTGATGTCCAGTGTTTTTGGTGGTTATTATAAAAACTGGAACTCTGATATTATTATTGATCGTTCAAACTGGGGATCCCCAAATAATCTAAAACTACTTGAAAAATATTGTCCCAATAAACCAAAGTTTATTCTATTAGTCAGAGATATTCTTGAAGTTCTTGCTTCTTTTATCAAATGGTCTAAAGAAAATAAACCAAACTTTATTCAGAATGAAACTAATAATGCACCTGTTGAAATACAGTGTGATTTCTTAATGCGATCTGATTTGCAAATAGTTCAGGAATATACTGCCATTCATAATCTTTATAAAAATCCAAATGCTTTATTGATTACTTACAATGAACTTATAGATAGTTCGGAAGAAACTATGAATAAGATTTATGATTTTCTTCAAATAGAACCGCATCAACATAAGTTTGATAATTTGACTCAATTGGTAGCAAATGGTGTTTCTTATGATGATACTGTAGTTGGAAATAATCTTCATTATGTGAAATCTAAAATATCAAAGACAGATTATACAGTAAAAGATTACTTACCTTTATCTGTAATCAATAAATATGGTAATCTTGATTTTTGGAAAGAAAGATCATAAATATCTAAAAACCCCCAATGGCATACATAGGAAGACCACAAAGTATTGGACCATACATCAAACTGGATGATATCTCATCACAGTTCAATGGTTCTACAACTACTTTCAATCTTACTTCTGGTGGTAAACCTTTTTATGCTTCCAATCCTTATACATTATTTTTATCATTAGGTGGTGTAATACAAGAACCAATCGTTTCTTATATTATTACAAACAATCAAATCACCTTTGCAGCAGCACCAACTGGTGGTTCTAGTTTTTATTGTATTATTCTTGGAAGTACATTCAATACAACAGCACTCAAAAGTCTTACAATAGGATCAAGAACTACAGCACTTACCATTCCAGTCTTTACTGGTTCCTTTGGTGTTCTTACAAGAAGTGGAAGTTTAATTCCAGTAGATTTCAATAGCTGATAAATAGTCAAAAAACGTTTTACATATAATGACAAATAGATTTCCACTAATCGCCAATTCAAGTACAAATCAAATACAAGAACTTGCTTCTGGTGACAATCTTGATTTGTCTTCTTCTAGTATTGTAAATGCAGTAAGTATTGGTGCTACTAATATAAGTGCTGGTGTGATTACTGCTACAAGTTTTGTAGGAAGTTTTACAGGAACCATTACTGGTACTGCATCTACTGCTTCTTTTGCAACTACATCATTTGGATTATCAGGTACTCCTAATATCTCTGTAGGAACGATTGCCGCAACCAGTCTCAATGCATCTGGTATTGTAACTGCTACTGGTTTTGTGGGATCACTTACTGGCACCGCATCTACTGCTTCTTTTGCAACCACTTCTTTTGGTTTATCTGGAACTCCTAATATAACTGTTAATAATATCGTAGCAGCAGCAGCAACCTTTACTAATTTAACAGTAAATGGTTCTCAAACCATCATTAATACTACAAGTTTAGAAATAACAGATAAGAATATTGGTATTGGTTCTACATCATCTCCAAGTGATGCACTTGCTGATGGTGCTGGTATCACGATTTATGGTACTACAAATAAGACACTAACTTGGGATAACTCAAATGCAAGAATGGCATTCAGCACGAATGTCTATGCACCCAAGTATTATGGTGATGGTTCTGGACTGACTGGTGTTTCTGCTGGACTGGAACTTAAACAGGCAGGAAGTTCTGTTGGTACTGCGATTACTCAAATCAACTTTGCATCTGGTGCTACATTAACCACAGCATCTTCTGGTATCTCTACTATTACGATTGCTTCTGCTGGACTTGGAACAGAAGCACTTACTGCATCAGGTATTACCACAACTCTGAACCTAACGAAGCAAGATCATAAAGTTACTGCAACTGGTATCACAACCATCACAGTTTCTGGTGGTACGGAAGGAGAAAGTCATACGGTTAGAATTGTAAACTCTGGTATTGCGACAGTTGGTTTCTCTACTTACTTCTTATGGCCTTCTGGTTCTGCACCATCATTACCAACAACATCAGGAGCAATTAGTCTTCTTTCCTTTACCGTTCATAGAGTAGGAGCAGCAGGAACACAACTGCTTGCTGGTGCTTCACAAAACTTTAGTTGAGAGAGGTTAGATAAATGGGTGTAGCGATACCTTTAGGTTATGTAGAAGATAGAGCATCGGGTGCATTGATTGTTGATGGAAGTTTGAAGTTTAGTAATTCTAAAAGTCAAAGACTGACAAGAACACCGAGTAGTGCTGGAAATAGAAGCACTTGGACTTTTAGTGGTTGGTATAAAAAAAATTTATTAGATACTGGTTCTGCTTGGGCTACAATTTTTGCGTCTTATACTGATGGTTCCAATTATTCTAGTATTACTGGATATAAAAATTTAGCAGACGATATTGGGTTTGCAGATTATTCTAGTAGTTCTGTTATAACTATGGTTTCAACAAATGCCCGTATAAGGGATATATCTTCTTGGTATCATTTTGTTTTCGTATATGATACTACAAACTCGACATCCACGGATAGAATAAAAATTTATATTAATGGAGTTAGACAAACTTCAATTTATAGTGGAAGAGAAGTTTATCCTTCACAAAATTATAGCGGCGGATATATTAACAGCACAAATTTACATACACTTTGCGAAAATATAGGATACTATGGCAATGACTGCCAAATGTCACAAGTCTACTTTATAGACGGCCAAGCATTAGACCCATCATACTTTGGATACACAGACGCACTCACAAATACTTGGAGACCTAAAAAGTTATCTTCCAGTGTAGCATTTGGAACTAATGGTTTCTACCTTCCCTTTGATGGTTCTGCACCAATCGGACAAGATCAATCAGGAAGAGGAAACAACTGGACACCAGTAAACTTTGGTGGTTCTAATACTCTTGAAAAAGCAACAGGAGCACTTCCAATCCTGAATACTGATGGTGGTGGTAAGGTTGCAAGAGTTGGTGTAAGAACTGATAGTAGTGCAAGTAGTTTGGTATTAGCACTACCTCTTGTTGGTATTAAGAGTGATTTTAGTAATGCT
>Ga0114958_10003557_pt1 | contig 11073 bp, 12 predicted proteins | sample C_130208_EF_Meta_FD_89577 | JGI IMG/M metagenome (GOLD analysis project Ga0114958, IMG submission 89577) | Freshwater microbial communities from Lake Croche, Canada to study carbon cycling - C_130208_EF_MetaG | ecosystem: Environmental > Aquatic > Freshwater > Lake | place: Lake Croche, Canada... | reverse complement strand
TATTCTGGGTTCTATCGGTTGTAACTGAAACTACGCCCGTTCCAGCCACTTGGACATTGCTGTCGATAATACCCGTGTATGCGTTAAAGGCCGAAATCGAAGACTGCCCCGCAACATTAATTTGCCCAAATGCTTTGGCATACATTCTTACCGAATTACCAGTCCCTGATGGTATTAGACCAGCATTTGAGCCATCTAATATAGAAAATTGTGTATTACCGGATATAGATGTAAATGTAGACGAAGTTGTCGTAAACGTATTGAACGTAAGACCATTCTGTATTGCTGCGATATCAGTCCACTTAGTTCCTCCCATACCATCCGTCAGTAATGCTGAATTCACTGGTAAGATTGTATTATTATCACCTTTTGCATATATCTTTCTAACACTTAATATATCTATATTTTGTGTTGTTTGATTTGCTGCCATGCTATAATTATGATATATTTTTAAAAGCAATGAATGCGCAGAACATTCCCTTTACAATTCCTTTTCTATTTGTAGATGCCGGGCCAAGGTGGTTTATTACAACTAGTAGCACAAGGTAAACAGGACGTATTTTTAACAGGAAACCCTCAAATGACATGGTTCAAAATGGTTTACCGACGCTATACGAATTTTGCAATTGAAAGTCAACCAATGTATTTTGATGGAACACCTGACTTTGGTAAACGTATTACATGCTTGGTACCACGTAGAGGTGATTTGCTCAGTCAAATTATCTTAGAAGTCACACTACCGGCCATTACATTGACTACGGGTCAAGCTGTCTCATATGTAAATTCCATTGGGCACAATTTAATTCAAGAAATAACACTGGAAATCGGTGAACAGGAAATTGACAGACAAAACGGTGAATGGATGGAAATATGGTCATCATATACTACAACGGGTGACAAGCGAACAGGATTTCATAATATGATAGGAAAGGTTGATGGATTTACTCCTCCAGCTATTTTTGGTCCCCAGAAACTATACATTCCTCTCCAGTTCTGGTTTTGTAGAAATCCTGGTCTAGCATTACCGCTTATTGCCTTACAATATCACCCTGTTCGCATTAATCTCACTCTCAGACCTCTAAATCAATTGTTCTATACGTCTGCTTTAACGTCGCCGGTATGCAGCACACTTGAAGTAAATCCGGCGTCTATAACCGAGCTCATGTTGTGGGGTGATTATATTTACCTGGATGTTGATGAGCGTAGACGTTTCGTTAGTAATGCACATGAATACTTAATTGAACAAGTTCAGTATACCCCTCCTATTCCGGTTGCCTCCGGTGCTACTGCAGCCTCTTTGAGGCTTGAATTCAATCACCCTATGAGAGAATTATTCTGGTTCATACAAAGGGATGATATGACCAGATATCACGAATATTTCAATTACAGTTCTCTAGGAATCTATGAAGCAGGTGTAAGACAGGATATATTACTGAGTTCCGTATTACAATTGGATGGATTCGACCGATTTCAGCTTCGGGATGCTGGTTACTTCCGCCTAGTCCAACCATGGCAATATCACACCGTTGTCCCAGAGGACTTCTTTGTCTACTCGTATAGTTTTTGCCTCGACCCAGAACAATTTCAACCTAGTGGCTCTATGAATGCAAGTCGCATGGATTCCATTATTCTTCAGATAAATCTAGTTCCAGCGATTGTAAATCCTCCTGTTGCTTCTCCAAATCCTAAACCAGGAACCCTACATGCCAAAGTCTATGGTATGAATCACAATGTTCTAAGAATTGCAGATGGCTTCGGAGGAGTTCTATTTACAATCTAATTACAATGATTAGAAGCGTTATGCTAGATGTAAAAATTACACAAGGTTCCTATTGGAAGGGAGCCCAACTCCCGTATTGGATATATATGGTTCTTACTATCCTACCATTTACAGGACTCCTTGGGATTGACCATATGGTTTTAAGAAGTCCTCTAACGGCAGTTTTAAAGGTTCTAAGTATTATTCCATTGTTTGGTTTCTGGTATTTCTATGATATAGCACAAGCAACTGGTGAGCGAGAACGCATAGAGAAATATGGGATAGCAGTACCATTCTATGGCCCCACCGGAATTGGCGCTGGTATATTTAGTGGAACAGAAGGTATTGCGGAAGCTCCTAAACACATAGCAGGCCCATGGAAATTCTTAGCATATGCCTTGACTACCTGTATTTTTATTGCTTTTCCTATTAACAAATTCGTCATTGGTGACTATGCGGGCGGTATATCTCAGATTTTAATGTATTTAGCAGTTTTTACACTCATAACGCCTCTTTTAGCAATTGCATGGGGATTTTATGATATTTACAGAGTGCTATTTGATACAAGGGGTATCTTAGAAAAGGGAGCAGCCCGTGTTCTTCCGGCATCCTGGGCATTTGGTGATTATTTCAAGAGAGAAGCACTAGGACCATTCGATCCAGAACCACCCAAGCCGGCCACGTCGTGGCTAGGACGTCTTGTTGAAGCATGGATGGAAGTTCCCATTTCATCGGCAAAGCTGGCCACTGGTGTGGTTGGGGCCGCAGATGCCGCTACCGTTGGTATAGCAAAGGTCGTAGTAAATGAAGCGACGGATACTGTGAAAGAAGCTGGTAACGTTGCTTCAGGCGCTATTCAAGCAGCAAAAGTTGCATCGAATGCTATTTCAGGTTCTGTAGCCGAAGGCGCCAAGGCCGCTGAAGGTATTACGGGATTGTTGGCTAAACTACCAGAAATAGGTGAAAAGGTTGCGTCTGAGCTTTCTGATCCGAATAAGTTAATTGAAGAGGCCAAAAAGGGGGCTGCAGTAAATCCGGTTTTAACAGGTGGTGCCTTGCTTTTATCAGCTGGATCTGATAATCCGTCTATTTCTACGACCGCCGTGTTATTCAGCATAACCCTCTTAGCCTTCAGTGGATACGTATTTTATACAATGCGAAATACCTACAAGAAACCAGAACCATCTGATGATCCCCCTTCTGGACCAAGAGCTGTTCGAGTCACTCCTCAAGCCCACAGGACCTGATGGCAAGCCGAATAACAAGGAAGTTGCCATTTACTTTACGGCATCTTGGTGTGGTGCATGTAAGAGACTCGACCACGAGTTAATTCAAGCAACATTCCCAAATATTGTCTGGTATAAGTGCGACGTCGACGAAAATGAGTATACTCTGGGATACTGTGGTCTACAGAAGATTCCCTCATTTGTTATGATTAAGGATTCCGTATTCGCAGGAAAGTTTACGAGTTCCGATACGAATGTAGTTCTCAGCGAGTTAAATAAGGTGTTCAAGTGAAAATTGAATTCATGTGATTATTTTTATATAATAATCAGATGGATATGTTTCAGGATTTTACAGAAAAGGGTAAAATACATATAAGATTACAGAAGTCTGGACATCGCAGTATTACCCTTATTGAAGGACTTGATTTGGACTTAGATTTACACCGTATAGCAAAAGCGATGAAGAAACATTTTAATTGCGCTTCATCAATACAAAAAGACCTGCATGATAACGACGTTATTCAGTTACAAGGAGACCAGCGGGAAAATGTAAAGGAGTGGTTGGTCGTTCAGGAAATTTTAACGGATAAGGAAGTAAAGGATCGCCTAGTCGTTCATGGAGGATAAGGTCTAAACCCTTCATACCTAACTCTGGTATATAGAATGAATATTAGTACAGTTAATATACATGAAGATATGTGGACTTGTTCTGACGAAATGCGGTCTGGTATTGCAAATTTTTTCAGGGATAAATCTCATTTTAAGATTGCTGAAATTGGCGCCCACAAGGGATACACTACAAAAGTATTATCTCATATGTTTTCTAAGGTATATGCTGTAGATAATAATGTAGAATGGACCGATTTCAATAGGAACTATAATAAAGATAGACTCAATATTGAGTATGTGATGTTAGACTTATACAAGGATAGCTGGAATGTATTGCCTGAAAATATTGAGGTTTCTTTTATTGATGCATATCATACATATGATGCATGTAGAAGTGATATCATAAATTCAATCAATCGATTTACTAATTTACAGTATATCATATTTGATGATTATGGTGTATGGAGTGGAGTTAAAAAAGCAGTCCATGAAATGATTGAGAATAATACGCTAATCTTTGAAAAATTCATAGGACTACATAATATTCCAGGGCCAGATGGCATTGTTACAAATACAAATGAAGGGATTATTTGTAGAGTGAATAAAGCGAATGCGAAAACGGTTTTAGATAAAAAGCGATATTCCTGGGAGAATGATTCCATAAAATTTTTAGGGAATGGTATCATGGATGCATTTGGTAGAGGAACATATTTACAAGTCGATACTTACACGTTCCAAGCAATATTCGGTGATAGAATTCACGTGCTAGTATTCAATGATGATTATACAGAATTTACATCGACAAGACTTGATGACAATCAACAATTAAGAGGAATAATTTGCCAGTATTAGTATAGATGTATGATATATGTATAATAGGGGCGGGCATAGCAGGCCTCTTTTGTGCAAGAGAACTTCAAAAGAAAATACCTGGGGCTAAGATTTGCATCTTAGAAAAGTTCAAGGACATAGGAGGCAGAACATATACATTTCATACGAAAGTAAATGGTATCCCAGTTTCCTGGGAAGCTGGGGCTGGAAGAATTCACAAATCTCACCATAATGTCTTACGACTCTTAAAAGAATATAAGATCGATACAATTCCTATTACCGGCTCTATAGAGTGGAGAACTCCTGATTCTGCAGAACCAATTGATTTTATAAAACTTTTAGCAAACTTGGACGTTACACGAATTTCTGAGAAGGACCTGGAGTCAAGAACTCTGAAGGAAATTTTTATAGAAATTATGGGAAAAAAGAAAACAAAAGAATTTATGAACCGTTATGAATATAGATCCGAACTAGACACCTTGAAGGCATCCAAGGCACTGGAGACATTATCATATGAATTAGGTAGCCACAATGGATTCTCAGTTATCAAGGGTGGGTTTTCTCTCTTGGTTGAAAAACTAAGAGAATCCATTCCAAATGTTGATATTTTGACGGAACACGAAGTAACCAATGTGGAATTAAATAAGGTTTTAATAAAAGGAAAAAAGCCAATTCTGGCTTCCAAGGTAATTGTGGCAATTCCGAGAGATGCCGCCGTGAAATTACCTTGTCTTCAAGGTTTGCCAATTATGAAGCAAGTTAAGATGAGGCCACTTGTGCGCATGTATGCAGTATTCCCTTGCCCTGGTGGAAAAGCATGGTTTGCAGGAATAAATAACTTTCTTTGTGATTTGCCCATTCGCTATGTGATACCCATGGATCCGACAAAAGGAACCATAATGATTTCCTATACGGATGGACCTGAAGCGGAGTATTGGATGAAACAGAAAACTCCCCAGGGACAAGTTATGAAAGAAATTCGTTCTCTCTTCCCGCATATAGAAATACCAGACCCGCTTTATTTTAAAGTTCATCCCTGGGCCGATGGGTGTTCTTATTGGACACCAGGTGAGTACGATTTCAATAAGGTTTCCAAGGCCTCCGTCAAGCCTCTTCCTGATATGCCCAATCTATATATGTGTAATGAATCGTGGGCCTATGAACAATGCTGGGTCAAATGCTCCATCGACCAGGCACAAAAAGTTATCGATATAATAGAATGAAGACTCGTAAGGTCTATTATCCAAAGAAATACTATAGAGGGCTTTCGCAAACAAAAAAGACCCAAAGGCTCAAGGAAATTAAGAAATTCGGTTCCAGATCATGGCGTGATACGAAGGCGTACCTAGGTTTCAAAACAGACAGAGGTGTTAAAACTAAGAAATCAGGTTACACGGCAAACTGGAATAGAAAGTTTCCTAATGTGAAATCATTAGAAGATCGTGCAAAAGTAACTGGAGTTCCTCTGAAATACATTAGAGCTTCTTATAATCGGGGAATGGCTGCATGGCGAACTGGACATCGACCCGGTGCTACTCAGCAACAATGGGGCTATGCACGTGTAAGTTCTTTTCTCTTGAAAGGTAAGACCTATCATACAACTGATGCGGATTTGGCTAAGGAAGCCAAAAAAGTTTCAGCATCTGCCAGAGCCTGGTGGGCTTAATAATTGAAATTAGCCCTCAACGCACCAGTAGCAAGAGCATCCACTTGATGATTGAACATCCAGGGAAATGCGTGCTGTGACTCACCACCCTTGTGACCCTTGAGCCATCGGTATTCTATCTCAAATCCTAGAGCCAATGTCTTTTCCACTAACACTCGAATTAAATCAAGATGTTGAATATCACCACCTTGTTTTTTCCAGCCATTTTTACGCCACTTGGGTCCCCAGACAGATGCACAATTTATAGAATACTCGCTATCCGACCAAATCTGAACTTTCTTCACATCGTTCAAACGACCAAATTGTTTCTCCGCCATCTCAAGTCCTCTGAGTAAGGCAGTTAACTCAGCACGCTGGTTCGTCTGAGGTTCTGTAAGAGGAATAGCACCTGAAAGACGATCAAGCACAATATACCCATCATCTGAAACGAGTAGACAGCCCCATGCGGCGTTAGCATTGCGTTTACCGTTGTTAGTACACGCTCCATCTGTAAAGATATGCATAATAGTTTCTTTCTTTTCCTGACACAGGGTTAGATGGTTATCGACCACCACGTTATTCTTAATCTCTTTCACATCCTCTTCGTTAGCCCCTTGCTTATATATGTAGGCATCCAAAGGGCCGGTTCTCCGGAATGGCTTTACAAGGCTTTTCTTATCTTGTCCGTCCTTGTCTTCACGTATCATCTGTTTAGGCTATACACTAAATGGATTAAGGGGTCATCAAGTTTATGGGTAAACCTTATACATATTCTACTGGTAGCACCGGTCCTCTTTGTAATTGGTTACTATGGTAAGGAAACAACAAGGGCATTCTTTGAGGCAACGTTGCTTCTAGGATTTGCAGCCCTTGGTTATAATATTTATAATTTATTTATACAACTCAATACCGTTAGTGGCGATCCATAATAAAAACTAGTATCGAGTGAATCTAAATTACTTTCAATGTATCCTTGTAAACTACATCGGTCTTCATATGATCCATTGTATGATATAGAATCGCAGGGTATGAATTGAAATCCTTCTTACATGCTAGACAAGTATGAAGCTTGGAATCCTTCTTCTTTTCAATCAAGGGCTCCAGCTGTTTCTTCAAGTGATTACGAGCAATATGAATGCGACAGTGTTCCTTTTTGATGAATGTATCATTACATCCGTCAAATGGGCATTTAATTTCTACAATGGGATCCTTGGAATGATTTAGTTTTACATGGTCATCAAGAGAATACTTCTGATAAAACTTCTTATCACATGATTTACACTCGTAGGATTTCTTACCCTCATGTGTCTTCATATGATAATGCATTGTGTTCTGCTTCTCCTTTACCTGAGAGCAAATAGAGCAAACATAGTGACCGTCATTATTTTTCTGATACTGAAATACCATTGGCTTGCATTTAGTTATAGTAACGGTACTTTCAATTTTTTAGCCACTTCATTTTACGGCGACTTAAATATTTTCATGGAAATAATAGTAAATGGACATAGTTCCTACTGATGTATTTGTACCACTTTCAGTCCTAGAGGAATATATCGAAAAACATCCAGAGGATGCTGAAAAATGGCTAGAATTCATAGACATACCTGAAGAAAAGATTCTACCTAGAAGAATATACGGAGAATTGAATGAAGAACTTGTAACACAGACAGAAGAATTACACAGAAGTGTACCTGAAATTCAGGTAGAAAGTTATACCGAAGGCTGCTTGTATTGTAGGAAATCATGGATTTCAACGGAGGGCGTTCCTAAGATGACTCTATTGTGCGGGCATTCCTTTCACACATCATGCTGCTTGTTAAGTACATGGTACAATGACGCAACGCAATGTGCAGTAGAAGGATGCGATATTAATACATATGATTATATTAGACATATTTCAAGGACAAGAGAACAAGTAAAGACAAAGGCTGAAAATATTCTATTGAATTCTTATAAGAAGAGGCCTGACTTTAAAAAGGATGTTAATGAATTGAAAGAAATGATATCTACTGTATGTAATACACATGCATCTGTTAGGAAACAAATTGCGGATGCTAGAAAGGATACTCTACACAAGCATATTTTCAGTATTAGAAGTATTCAGAACGACATGAATGAATCGGTAGATCAGGTTCGCAATTCAGAACAAATGTTAAAGTTTAAGACATCTGTTAAAATCTACCGGAAAAAGGCAGCATTCATGTTTCGAAAATATCACGTATCCTTCAGAGATTTACATCATCAGGGGACTATTCGAGCCTCATGGAGAATTAGATCTATTTTAGAAAGACATCAGACTGGATTTTCGTATCATAGAATGGGATTCAGGTTATACCCTGGTGCAAAGCTTTGGAAGGATCCATTAGGTTAGCTATAGGTCTAAAGATTCATTGTGAATACCTTGTATAAATGCCCGTCTTCGAGACTTTATACAATCGTATTGTTTCTTTTCTTACTAATATGCGGGCTTCAGAAGCTCCTCAGGTAACTGTAACTACTAGCGTCGTTAACACAAAGAAGACGTATCATCTAAGACCCAGAAAGTCTGTGAGTTATAAAGTATAATTCAACCTTCAATCTTAATAGCCAACTCTCTGCGACCACGAATTTGCTCATGCTCAATTTCCTCAACTCTCTTAAATCCATAGTGTCTCAAACGTTCTCTATACGCCCTGTCAGATATTATACGACGGATCGCATTTGACCAAGCTTCTATATCATCGTGAACACACATTATACCCGCTCCTCCTACGCATTCTACTAAACCAGGCGCTTCACTGTGTATAACAGGGACTCCAGCAGCCATAGCCTCTACAGCAGTGCGACCCCATGTCTCATTCTTAGAAGGCATTACTAAAATACCAATCTTCTTGAAAACTACAGTGATATCTGTTTGGTTTTCAATATATGTTAAATTCATAGGACCCTTATCATCAATCACTTGATTACTGTATCCACCTTTAACACCTAGAAACTGTACGTCAGGCATTGCATATGCTAATTCCTTAAAGAGTTCACCACCCTTATTCTTATTACAGTTAATCAGGCATACTACATCATTTTGTATAGTATTAGACCGTAGATTTTTTAGTCTCTGCGTATCCACATAGGGAATCATTCGCATGTTGTCGTGTAAAGTGGGTAGAGTATCTTGGGTCATGTGACTATTGTATACAACTGAAATGGGAAATGACATCTTTTGCTGTAAAAGCCAGGGGTAACGGTCTACCAAATGAATAAATACATATACCTGCTTGCTTCTATATTTTACAATCTCCAAATTATTAGGATCGTCTCCCATCTGAAAAAATACCAAATCGGAATTTACAATCTCCTGTTTACAAAAAGAATCCTTGGTATCATATTTATAAACCTTGAATCCATCGAATTCAGAAACTTCCCATTCCTTTACGAAAATTTTTACATTGTGACCACGTTCTCTCATGTATAAAATCGTTTCATAAGCACTTAATTCAGAACCTGCAAATGTGGTGGGCAGAAAACTATCACTCAAAAGGACAATGGATTTCGGGGATTCAGCCTGCGCAATTTTCTTTACTTCCTGAATGACAAATGGTTTTCTCTTGTATACAGGTGTCTTGTAATAGGGACTAATTATAATACATGCTAGTGCTAGCACAGCAAATCCAATGAGTTCCCTAGACATTCTATATAAGCTTACTTTTTTTGTATACTATTAATATATAATGCCTGCAACTCGTAAGGTTAGTGCGTCTGGCTCAAAGGCCCAGGTCTGGCATGGGACTGCTGCCAAGACCCCGGGGGGTCTGACTAAGAAGGATTTAATGAAGACACGCAAGGGTCGTATTGTAAGTAAGAAGAAGCATGCAATTGGCCTCCGCCGTATTCGGTCTCTTCGTAGACTTGGATTCAAGGCCAAGAAGGGAACCTTCAAGTTATTTAGTAAGTGATTATTAATCCACAAGACGCTCTGTAACAGTCCGTAAGATCATTCGTAAATCAGATAAATGTAGTCGCAGGGCTCCATTAATTTCTGGATAAAACCATGAAGCAATATACTGAGGCATAGACCCATGGGGCATAGATCCCGATTGCTGAAAAGAAACACTCTTCGAATCGATTAAAGATAGGCAGAGACTAGCACCAGACCCTCGGAGTTCTCGATAGATACTCCGAAGATCTGTGTCTTTGATAGACTGTTGAATTGCAGACGGAAACATGGTTGGAATCTTTATAAATTGTGTATCTGTAATCAAATCCAGCTTTGGAAAAAAAATGGAGTGCGGTAAAAATGTTGTCTGAACTGGTTCATCTGTAATATATTTTAACCATGCGCATGTTACTGGAACTTTTAGAACTGTTATACATTTTTGCCAGAATGCTATTGGCACTTGTAACTTTGGTGCTGTCACGATTAAATGCGGGCCTCTGAGGTGTTGTAAGATTGATAAGATTAGACTCCAGTCTGTAGCTATCTCCGGAATGAATGTCATTTCCCATGGATATGCAAGTAGCCATGATTTCGAATCCTGCTTTGATAAGAGTAGGATAGTGGTCTGAAATTGGGACGAACCAGATATAAGTTGGTCGTAGAATCCATTTGGAAGAGAACATAGTTCCTGGGAAGGAAGTATCCATTGGCTTATACGTCCTCTTAAATTTGCATCAAATGCTTCTAGGGATATAGAACTCATACTGTAGACTTGGTATACAAGATTTATTTCAATAATCCGTATAGATATGCCGCCGGCAGTTGCGCTTCCTAAAATAAGACAGGGCAGTTGGATGAATTACAATTTGCCAGCCGCCACAAGTTCAAGCCCAGTTGCCACAACTTCAAGTCCAGTTTCCACAAATTGTAGAACATTTCAACCTCGGGTCGATGGAAGAGCAGTATATCGTACATCTGGAATTCCTGATTTTAATCCAAAGGTGATATGTAGCCCGCCTCCACCTCCCCCCCCCCCTCCCCCTCCCCCCCCCCCTCCACCTCCTTTCCCTAAAGGGCAAACCCGTAAAGC
>Ga0114958_10003553_pt1 | contig 11083 bp, 9 predicted proteins | sample C_130208_EF_Meta_FD_89577 | JGI IMG/M metagenome (GOLD analysis project Ga0114958, IMG submission 89577) | Freshwater microbial communities from Lake Croche, Canada to study carbon cycling - C_130208_EF_MetaG | ecosystem: Environmental > Aquatic > Freshwater > Lake | place: Lake Croche, Canada... | reverse complement strand
TCATATCCATCAAATTATATACAAAACTATGGTATAAATAATAATGGTGGAGGAGGTACAGGAGATGATATTATGATGAGAAAATTAAATTATCTAATTCACTTATTAGAAGAGAAGCATGATGAACGTACAAATAATGTAATGGAAGAAGTTATTTTATATTCATTTATAGGAATTTTTGTAATATTTATTGTTGATAATTTTACTCGGGTTGGACGTTACAAGAGATAAAGATTATTTGTAAATAATTATTTAACTTTTATCTCACCATCTATGGTAAATTTACCATAGAAATATTTTTGGATAATTATAGCAATGCCGATTTTATTTTCCGACTTGTTGTAGTTTTTATTGGTAAATGAGTTATAAATATATTTTATTTTCTAAATAAAGTAGAAAATAAAAACAGCATTGCTCTAATTGTCCTAAAGGTGTATTATCGTATATTATACCGAGCGATAAATTAAGTATTCATATTTATTACTGGACTTACCATCTTAGCATTTAATTGTGTTCTACTTAAATAATAATTCTTCAAGTCGCTGTTACAATACCCAACTTTTGGTTGTGTTGCATCATGAACTGAATTATATAGTTTTGGTGTATTTGAACCAGAAACTATTTCAGTATTAGGATTCAAACCTAATTCATAAAAACATTCTGCATTATTATATTTGCGAATTTCATTGGCATGATTTTGAAGATATTGGCGATAAGACCAATTGGTTTGGATCTTTTCAAACCTCTTTATAACTTCATCTGTTTCAGCAGATGATGTGTATGCAGTGAACATCCTTCCATCTCCCATCATAGCAGGTTGTGAAAAAAAGGCATTATTACTCCTATTATCTGGACATGAATTTTGATAAGCAGTCCCCCAACTCATTTTATATATTGTATGTATATAAAATAAAATTTAAATTATCTTTTTTTACTATTTACATTTATTGCATTGAAAAATTTAATAATATTAAATTTTTTACTCAAACTACTACTAAAGTTGTTAGAATAATTGTCTAAGGTGTAATAATATTATTTTACAGGAAATGAAGGTGACATGGCAATACCACAAACTCCTTCATCATTTGTGCTATCACTTCGTCCAATCTTAATATAACCCCTATCGCCCCATGTTTCTCCCCAAGAATTTTTAACAAGCCAATATTTTTCTCTATTTTCAATACCATAACCAATAATAATAACTCCGTGATCAAGATTTGTCCCACAAGTAGAACCAGTTAAAACACCACTTGAATAATGTTGAAAATATATAGTGTCAGCTTCAATGGCAATAGATACTGGACCTTTACTTGAGACAGCATCTTTTAAAATAATCTGATTATTTTCTGGTATACTATAACATGCACTTATAGTAGCAACAGGTTTACATGATTTACATACACCATCTTGAGCTTGATAAGGATAATCTAAGTCGCTACATTGGCCTCCATTTTTAATTAAATAATTAAAAGCCCATGTCATCATCCCACCATGACACCCGCTATTTATTTTACTACAATCCACGAGTTGTTGCTCAGAAAGATTATACAGAGGGGAGTTAATAGAATTTGCACCCTCAATTGCCGCTGTAGTACTAAATGCCCAACATGAACCGCAATCCCCTTGATCTTTTACAACAGTAACTCGTCCTTCTTTGCGATAATCAACTTCGTCTCTTGCAATATTTTCGCTGCTAATATAGTCATCACAATTTAATCCAAATTGCAGTTGAGGTTTAGATAGTCCTCCTTGTCTAACAAATGCTTTGAATTCATCATTAGTCATATCACTAAATTTATTTACACCTAAAGTAAAAGTTGAATTAGCATTAATATTATGAGATTCAATAAATTTAATATTGTCTTTAAAAATTTCAAAACGCATTTTGGCTTCTTCTAAAGAGGAGTATATCTTTTCAAACTTTTGTTGAAATTTTGAGAAAAGGAACCATTCATTAGCTGTGATGCTGGTAAAAACCAAAGTGAATACTAAGAATTTAATCATATTATAATATATGAATATATAAAATAATATTTAAATAGAAATTTTCTTATATTATAAAAAATAAAATTATAATTTAGATTACACCGACCGAAAAGAAAAATGAGACAAAGTTTCATTTAGAGCAAATCTGATTTTATTTGCTAAATAATTCAGCAAATAAAATATATTCATAACTCATTTACCGAGAAAAGATTATGGCAAGTCGGCAAGTCGGCAAATAAAAATGGCATTTCTATAATTCTTTAACTATCTATAAATCTAAATTCATACTAGAAAGAGGGGTTTTATTCTTAGAATTATTCTTTTTACGAGATGATTTTGGTAAATTAATTCCTGATCCTAATTCTTGTAAGTCTTGAAATGATACGGTGCTTGAATTATTATCTGGCATTGAGAATTCTTGAGGTTTATCAAATTGAGAAGAATTATACGAGGATGATTGTTGTGGTTGAGCAGGTGGGGCTGATTGTTGAATATTAATTGTTTTCGTTTTAAGTTTAGATAAAACATCTGAAATGTCACTTGGACCCTTCATTTCTTGACGCTGTTTGGGTGTAGAACCTTGAGGTCTTTGACTTCTTTGAAATGCTGGTTGCGAAGAAGATTTTTCTTGAAATTTTATATTATCTTCTTTAAAATTTGGCTGACGACTTCCCATAGAATTTATGCCTGCACTTCCACCTCCTCCACCTCCGTTATTTTGTTTGAATTGCCCATAAGAGTTATTTCCTCCTCTGGATCCATAACTAGGTTCTTCTACTTCCTGTGTTCTGATAGGTGCAGGCGGACCTCTATTCATATCTCCCATAATACCATTGACAAACCCCGAAAATCCAGGAGATTTTTCACTCATACTTTGAACTGCGGCAGTTTGAAATGAACGCATAAGATCTGGATTTTGTCTCATAATGTCATCCATATTAGGGAGAGAAGATTTAAACATTGTATTTGACATATGAACCATCATGGCACTTCCTCCGAGTTGAAAAAGGAGACGAAGTTCTGGATAAAGAGTTCCACGAGATTTATATTTTTCATAAAGTTCTCCGAAAACATCATCATAGTCAGTAATATTTTCTGTTACTTGTTCTGTTAGTCCGTCAAGATTTACATCAAATGGATCAAATTTTTGATTTAAAAATTCAACCCCTTGAATAATTGTCATCATAACATTTGATTGAAATTTAATGGAGTTAGATTTATTTTTTTCTTCTTCAATTGTTAAAAATTCTGCTTGCATTTCAGATAGAGGTGAATCCATATTATATTTTTTACTCAAAGTTATTCCATTTTTCTCTAATTTCTCCAATTTTCTTAGATATTCAAATTTTTGTTTTAAAAGTTCTTCTTTTGTTAAATTTGGTGTAATAGGTATGGCTTTGTCAGGATTAATAGGATTATTGTTAAATTTTTGAAATCCATCCCAACTTGGAGCATCATCTTGTAATTTTGATGAAGTATATTTACCAACTTCTGGTTCTTCATTAAATTTAACATTTTTATTTTCATCATCACTATCATATCTATCATTATCAATGTTTAATTTGAATGATGATGAATCATTATCAACAAGACTATTAAGATCATTTTCAAGTTCAGTTAAATCATTAAAATCAATTTCATCCATATCGTTATTTCCTTTATTTTTATTAGAATTTTTTCTATCAGTATTCATTAAAAGTTCTACACCAAATAAATCTTTATTAGAATTAGAAATTTGAATTATGTTATCCATAGTTTAATTAATATGTTTTTTTTAAATAGTATTTTTTACGAAGAGTAAAATTATATTCTAAACTTATTACATCGACCGAAAAACCATAACTGACAAATTTTCAATGATAATAATACATTTCGCGCAAATATTTTGATATCAACTATGCTAACAAAACACTAAATTCGGTTGTTATTTATTTTACTGGTTAAATAATGATAATATATTATAAAAAGTTATCTATCTATATACTAATACTAATAATATGGATGAATGTGAAAAATTTTTTAAAAAGGCATCAATATTTAGAAAACATGGTATTTATATTACTTATATTGTATTAATATATTTAATCATTGTATTTATTTTATTGATAACTCCAAAGTATTATAGTAATGCATTATTATTGACATTTTTTATGACATTAATATTCTATATTATATTGGTATTAACTAATAATAATATATCGAGAAATAATAGTGAATTTTTTTCAGGTATTATAAATTTATTTTCATTTATCAAAAGTATTTATGAATTTATTATAAACTCAAATACTATTGTATTAGTGACAGTTTTATTTATAAATATTCTTATATTATTTTTATTAATAACTTATTTATCACGATTATTTATTACAACTAATTATACTTTTTGGATTACTATATATATATGTATAATTGGTTTAATTACATTGGGAGATGTATTTTTTATGTGTGCGCTACTTCTTAGAATTATTGAAAAATTTACAGGTAAAGAACCGGTTTTAAGTTTAGATTTTTTAAATAATTTTACAATTTATATAATTATGTATTGTTTAATAATATTTTTTATTTTATTAACTTTATATTATTATTACTATACCAAAAATCATAATGATACAAGTATTCAATTATTAAATGAACCGGTTTCATTAAAGGTAGAAACAAGATTACCAGATTATTTTGATATTTATGGATTTGTAAAAAATAAAGATACAAATAAATTTGTAAAATATTATAATTTTAGTGTTTCTTTTTGGTTTTATATAGACACGACTAATGGAGCAATAGATAAGTATAAAACTATATTTAATTGCGATTATAATCCTATTGTAATGTATAATCCTGGAAATAATTCATTAAAGGTTTCTATATTTAGTGAAAAAATATTTGAAAATTGCAAATTACTTATTAAAGGAGATGAAACATTAGAAAAAATAAAAGACTGCAAAACAAATAGTACAAATATTATATTTGAAAGTAAAGATTTTTCTCCACAAAAATGGAATAATATGGTATTAATTTATAACAATGGAATTATAGACATTTTTTATAATAATGAAATGGTAAAATCTTCTAAACAAAAAATACCATATATAGAAACTCAAAATATTACTATTGGAGAATTTGATGGATTAAACGGAGGAATTTGTAATATAAAATATTTTAAAAGTTCAATTAATAGTAGTCAAATAAATGAAATGTATAATAATGTTAAAAAATATAATCCTCCTATTTCAAAAATAATATAATAATATTATATTTATATATACTATGGCTGATTATAGAAAATTTCTTGCAAATATAACTCCTTCATATCCTTCATATAATAATCTTTTTAAAGAATCAAGTGGTGCACCTAGTTACGATTTTTTTAAGCCAACTTCTGGTAATACCTCGTCATCAGGAAGTTCATCAGGAAGTTCGTCGGGAGGTTCAGCAGCTATTTCTAATGTATTAATGGTTGTTCTTATAATTGCTATATTATTTTTTTTATTTAGAACAATGTCTTCATCATCATCCTCTTCTGATCAAAATAATAAAAATACGGACCAAGATATACCAGCATCTTCTACAACAACTGCGTCATCTTCTTCATCTGGGTGGTGGAATCTTTTTTACATTATTATTATTATTATGATGATTGCTTTTATAATGAGTGGTAATTTTGGAAATATGGGAAGTGTGGCAATATTTATATTAATTTTAGTAATTTGTTACATTATTTATAACTATGTTTTCTCAACAAATTCTAAATTAACTTCAGGAATTAATGATGCGACAAAATCTCAAATTATATTAGTTCCAACAGGATCTTCAACATCTAATTTTACATATTCTATTTGGATTTTTATTAGTGACTGGTCTTATAATTATGGTCAAATAAAACCCATTTTTAAAAGAGGAAGTGGTATACCATCACTTGATATATCACTTGGAGAAACTGAGAATGATTTAATAATTAAACAACAAGTTTTTAATTCTGTTTCATCTACTGAAGGAGAATCGTCTATACAAACTATTATTATACCAAATATACCTATTCAAAAATGGGTTAATATAACATTGAGTGTTTATGGAAGGACATTTGATACTTATATTGACGGTAAATTGGTAAAAACAACATTATTAAGAGGTCCTGCTGATATACTAAATGGAACTGATATGTTACTGACACCATATGGTGGATTTTCAGGATATACATCAAAATTTCAATATTGGAGTGATAGTATAGATCCTGTTACAGCTTATACAATTTATCAACAAGGGTATAGTGATAATGCATTATTTAGTAATCCTTATGAAGTTAAAGTATCTGTATTAGATAATAATCAAGAAACAACTAGTTTTAAAATTTAAGATTAACACGTATTTTTATGCACATACCTGATGTAGCATTTTATCGGTAAATGATTTATTATTTACCGATAAATGTGTTCAATGTAAAATTACAAAAATAAACTATCAGATAAATGTTACTGAAAATAAATCTAAGAAATGTTGTAATTATTTCTTAGATTTATTTTAATATAATATAATTATATATGGCTTCAATATTAGAAAATACAGCATTTATATTATTAGTATGTTTTACTTTTACAATAGTATTAAATTTAGGGATAAAATTATTTGCGTGGCTTTTTAATACAGTTAATGTCCATATAATTGATGGAATGATTAATTCTAAACAATTATTTGTGGTTCCTCAAGATCCTTCTGTTTCAAATGCTGTTACAATATATCGTTCAAATGATCAACAAGGAGGAATAGAATTTACATGGTCTATTTGGGTTTTTATAGATGATTTAACTTATAATGAGGGGAAATATAAACATGTTTTCAGTAAAGGAGATAATAATTCAACAGATAATGGCAAAATGTCTTTAAATAATGCTCCCGGGCTGTATATAAATCCAAATACAAATGATATGACTGTTTTTATGAATACATTTATAAATCCTGGGACAACTGATAAGTCAATGATAGAAGAAGAAGTTGTTATTAAAGATGTCCCCATGAACAAATGGTTTAATGTTATAATTAAATGTCAAAATAAAGATTTAATAGTATATGTAAATGGGATGGTTGCTAATAGTATTAAACTTCATAATGTTCCAAAGCAAAATTATGGTTCAATTTATATGTCAAATAATGGAGGTTTTAGTGGAAATACATCAAACTTATGGTATTACAGTTATGCCTTATCAAGTATAGAAATTCAAAATTTAGTAAAGAATGGACCAAATACTTCTATAGTATCTGGAAGTACAATAAATCAAAAGAATGCCGATTATTTATCACTTCGTTGGTATTTCAATAAATAAATTCTTTGTGTAAAGTTTTATTACACCATATAAGTTTACTATCTAATCTTAATATCTAATATTTGGATTAATACATTTATTCATTGATGGAAAAATTTCTCCTGACATACATGTATCATTTATACCAACTCCAATACAAGTTCTTAATCCTCTTTCTTCTCCAATATAGCAAAATCCCCTTTTACCATTTGGATTTTCTCCATTATCATCATTGGCTTTAATAACAACTTCCGGTTGATTTTGCAAATCAAGTGCTTTAATAATAGGAGTTTCTCCATTTTCTCCAGTTTCTCCAGTTTCTATTTTTTGTACTTTTGTTAAAAAATATTTATCATATAATTCATTTAAATATGTTGTAATAAATTTAAAATTAATAATAACAAATAATACTAACAACATGAATATTACAATAATTAATATATGCCAAAATCTTGAAGATGATGGAGATGTATTTTTAGATGCTTCTGGGTTAATAGGAAATGGTGTAATAGGATGATGTTCATGAATATTCATTTATATATAAGTATAAAATATTTTTACATAAATGCAATTATTCTTCATTTTTAAGTTCATTATTATACTTTTATACTTTTAGACATTTGAAACACCAACTTTAGAAAAGGTTTCAACTTATAAATATATACACCAACAAAAATTTAGAGCAATGCCAATTTTAAGTGCTCGGTAAATGAGTTATTAAAATATGTTATTTTTACACCTTTGAAGATTTAAAATGGGTTCCCTTTAGAATAATTAAAATGGGACAAAGTCTCATTTTAATTATTCGTCGGTCTAAATAAACCAGCAAATAAAAACAGCATTTCTCTAACTGTTTGAAGGTGTAAAATCTTCGTTATCAAAGTCTTCATTATCATCATCTTTGTTTCTTATAGATATATCATGTGCATTCATCATATTTAGTCTTTGCATTGTCAATTCTGTATTTTTATTCTTAGATGAAAATAAGTAATCGGTTTTAGGTGATATTTCATTTTCTTTAATTTGTTTATAAATATTGCTTAATTTAGATAAAACTATACCTATATTTGTTTTATTATTATCTGTTATTATTGAAATATTTTCAATACTAATATTAGAACATAAAAGAGTTATTACAAAATATAATAATAATTTTCTTTTTATTTTTGTATTTGATGAATACTTAATACAATACATATTAAGAGAACTTTTAATAATTTTTAAAATAAGAGTATTTTCTTTTTCTGCATAGTCTAATAGAATTTGCCAAAAAATCCAAACAATGTCGCACTGTAATTTTGTATCTACATTAAATCCTCTTCTTTCTGCTTTAAATAATTGTCCATTTTTTTTCATATTATTTTCAAAATTTAAAATATATTCAAACCAATAACATGCGTCAATTGTATTTTTTATATTTATACTGTATACAAATTCATTGAATGGTATAAATAATGACATTGGATCTTCATCTTGATAATATGTAGATATATAGTTAACATTTTCTGCTTTTAATTTATTTGTAATATTTGTTAATACAAATTCTTCTGGTTTTATTTTAAGAGTTTGAAAGGTATGAGTTTTAACTGAAAAACATAATATGCAAATAATTTCTGCAAAAAGTTTTCTAATTTTTTCAATATTTCTTAGATATAATTCTTGTGTTTTATATATATTTATTATTGTTTTAAATATATTGTATTTAATTTCAAGATATATAATCAATTTAGGATTAACAATTTGAATATATTTTGAATAAAAATTTATTATTATATCCCATAATTCTATAAAATGTGCTGAAGAAATTAATTCGGCAGACCAATACAGTGCATGTTCTAGTTTTGAATTTTTTATGCTATCAATTAATTTCTTAACTACCTCAGTTTTTTTATATTTTGAAAATGTTATACCGTTAAATTCAGATATTATTCTAATATCATTTATTTCTATATCGCACATTTATTATATATGTATTTTTATTTTTTATTAAGTTACTTTATATGCGTAAAATCATAGAAATATAAGATTTTGAAAAATTACTTATTATGCGCTAATTATTTGACGGCATTTATGGTTTGTCATATTTATATAAAAATAAATATTTGTTATATATTTTTCAGAATATAAATGATAATAATAAATCTAAAACAAAAATAAATATTCTATCTTTAATATATGTTAAATTCTTTATTAAAATCCTATTCAAAATTTTCAATAATAGGAAAAGTCTTAGTTTGGATATGTATTTTAATAATAACAATAACACTATTTAAACAATTTAAAAAACCAAATATTGAAGGATTTCAACAAGATGAAGATTTAATATTTAAAGAAGGTGATTCTGTTTATGACGGATTTTATTCAACTATATATGATAGTTTAGTTTATTCAAATGTTAAAAATGATTATGAAATAGGAGAAATAGTAAATAAAACAGAACCAACAAACGAAAGTATAATTTTGGATATTGGATCTGGGACAGGACACCATGTAAAAATTCTTACTGATATGGGATTTAATACTACAGGATTAGATAAAAGTTCTGCAATGATTAAAAAAGCCAAAGAAAATTATCCAGACCTTAATTTTGTTCGTGGAGATGTCATGAATTCTTTTACATTTAATACTGGTTCTTTTACTCATATTATGTGTCTATATTTTACAATATATTATATGAAAAATAAACAACAATTTTTTCAAAACTGTTATAATTGGTTAATTCCTTCTGGTTGTCTATGTATTCATTTAGTTGACAGAGATATGTTTGATCCACTTTTAATCCCTAGTAATCCTTTATTTTTAATATCACCTCAAAGATATTCACCAAAAAGACTTACAACATCAAGTGTCGTTTTTGAAGGATTTAATTATAAAGGCGATTTTCAATTAGATTCAAAAAATGATAAGGCGGCATTTGTTGAAAAATTTATAGATAAAAATGGTAAAAAAATTAGACGACAAGAGCATACAATGTTTATGGAGAAGAGTGAAGATATATTACAAATAGCACAAAATGCCGGTTTTATAATTGAAGCCAAAGTAGATTTATTACCAGTTCAATTTGAATATAATTATATTTATATTTTAAGAAAAAGTGATTAGATTATCAAAAAAATGAGACAAAAACGCAGTTATGATTTAGAGCAACGCCGATTTTAAGTGCCGACTTGTCGTATTTGTTTATCGGTAAATGAGTTGTGAAAATATTTTATTTGCTAAATAACCAAGCAAATAAAATTGGCGTTGCTCTATATATTTTATAACTACGTTTCAAGAAATTTACCAGATGTTTTTTATTTATTTTATTTGTACTTTCCTTATTTTTATATAAAATTTATGTAATGGGTTTTAATATATAAATAATATTATTTAAATATAATATTATATGAAAACTGATTATTTTGATATGTTAGAAAATCCATTTTTAATTGATATAGAAGATAAAGAAGATTATAATTATGAAGATTATATAAATATTCAAAAAAAGTTAAAAGAAAAGAATTTAGATACATTTTTGGATTTTTTATATCAAAAAGAAAATTTAGAAATGTCATTAAATAATATAAAAGGAAGAACAACAAAAGGAATTTGTCAAAATATTATTGATCCTTCTAATAATATTGTACCTAAACCTCAATTATTTAAACTTGGAGATGGAGGAGATGGAAAAAATTGTTTTGTATGCTGTACTGTATTATTTGATGATAGATTTAATGCTTCAAAATCAATAATTAAATCATTTGAAGAAGTAAATTATAATGGTCATTTTATGTTATTAAACGGTGGATTTCCTAATCCAACTG
>Ga0114958_10003552_pt1 | contig 11083 bp, 13 predicted proteins | sample C_130208_EF_Meta_FD_89577 | JGI IMG/M metagenome (GOLD analysis project Ga0114958, IMG submission 89577) | Freshwater microbial communities from Lake Croche, Canada to study carbon cycling - C_130208_EF_MetaG | ecosystem: Environmental > Aquatic > Freshwater > Lake | place: Lake Croche, Canada... | reverse complement strand
GTAGTCCTACCAATCTTTACAAGACCTGGCATGTGCTCGTTGGTCAGACAATAGTTTAATCCTGGAACAGGTTCACTCATTACTGCCCTAGTTTTACCCCCACTCATCGATCAAGTTTTTGCCCGAAGTGCTTCATACAGGGCCTTGGCAACCGCACCTAATTTCTTTCCTCCTACCTCTAGTGCTGCGAGTGCCTCCTGACTTAGGTCACAGAGTTCCGCAATCGACTTGGTCCCTAGAAGTGCAGTAACCTTCTTGGCCCCTAGGCCTGGAACTGCCGAAAGCATCGAAATAGCCGTTCCCCCTGCATCCTTATTTCCCTTCTTCACCGTACTAAAGGTCGCCGTATAAGCCGCCATGGCCCCAACTGATTCTGCTGCGAGTCCTTTCTCAGGATGGAAGACGAGGGCATCTTCCTGAATCTGGCTCAGGAGGCGGCCACACCATTGAGCCGTCTCGCGAATTGAACTAGTATGCAGAACAGGCAGACCATAGCGGAGGATAAGACGAGATGTTAGACGTTGCAGCTGTATTTCAGAGACTCCAGAATGAACATAGTCAAGATGAGGGGACCAGGTTCCTTCTAAGATATAGAGAACAGCGACGCCCTGGCCCCGTGTAGCCATTAGGCGAGCTCGCTGTTCTCTGTATCGGCCATCCTTGAGTGAGGAGGCAAAATCTGCATGAGACTTACGCTCTGCTACAAGTAACGGTTCTCCATCCTCTTTTTGTATCAGAATATCACCGACAGCCAGGTTCGCCGTTGTAAACGCCGTACCTAGAAGTGTTAAATGGTCTTGGAGAGCTCGCTCACGACAATCGATGACTAACATCTAGCCTAGTATAAGGGTGTACCCGTTTAGATTTTACTCGCGATTAAGCCAATCCTGATTATCAAGTGTGGGTCCAAACATCCGCGCCATATTTGGTACGACACCATTATAAGGATCCTTACCATCCTTATAGTCTCTTACATCCTTCCATCCGCCATTCTTGTAATACGGATCAGTTGCCGCATCAACAGCTTCTTGATCCGGATATCTGTAATTCATCTTCACATGCTCATCCTTAGGGTTAAAGATACGATCCGGTCCATCTTCAACTGCTTCACGCCGCCGGGGCTTGAGTTCATTCACTTCCCAATTATTCGGCCCTGTCTGAACAACGACCGGCTCCCAATCACCCTCTGACGCATATACCTTTTCAACCAGTCGTGCTACTTTCTTGGAATTACGGTTTACCTTACATTCAGCATCCTCAATTTCCTCTACAGACCCAAACTTAACAAGTAACTCTCCTCGGAGATCGCCCTCTGCGGTAAATCCCTCTTCAAGACCGCGATACTTGGTCTTTCGTTCATCGGAACTTATTGGGCGATTAGACCAATCCGTATTCCGATCTAACAGAATCTTATTATAATCCTGGTCTACGACCATTTCATTTCCATATTGGTGCCCAAAGACTCGAGAAAATTCATAGTCGTCCACTTTATTAATAGGAGTCTTTGTATATGTTTGTTCTGTATAATCACCATTATCTGTTAGCTTTATGTATTTCGTAGGCTGAACCAGCTTAGGCATGGGGCATGTCTTATTTAGTCCGATAGAATACCACCAGTTATTGAATCCGTTCATGTCAGGGAACGAGCGGCCCCCTGGAAATACCTTTATTTCACCGTGAGCATTCTTACGAAGTTCTGTGGGGCAGGGTATCTTCGTTTCTTGGGTTAGCCATACCGCAATGATGGTTAGAATGGCAATTACACCGAGGACAGCAAGGGTAGCCATTGGACCTGTATCCATACTCTAACTTATAGGGAATATAAAAACCTGGTATAGTAGAGATGGCTACTAGGTCTAAACGTAATTACCGCGGAAGGGCCGCAACACGCAGATTGCGTAATGCTATGAATATTCATGTACATACTCCTGGACAATTCCGTCGCGTCTTTAAGAATGGTCTCAAGGTCATGATTGTTGTATCAGATCACGAGGGAGATCATCCATGCCCGCATTGTGTAACATATAAGCCAATCTGGGATTCTATTTCTACAACAGAGGGCCGTAAGGTGAATATGGTAAGTATGCCGTCCAAGGTCTATAGTCAGACAAATTTGGCGACTAAAAAGCAGGTGAATTCTGTCCCGACGGTTCTTCTTGTTGGTCCGGATGGGACAGTGAGTGAGATAGATGACATTAGGAATGAGGAGAAAATGAAGGAGATTGTTACTCAGAGTTCTCCTGAACCATCAGGTTCTATTACCTCTAGTCAGGCCGAGCCTGAATCATCTACCCCTTTACATATTCCCGGACTGACAGAGACAGAAGTACCCATGGTACCCGTAAGCACTAAGAATACTAACTTCAAGCCTATTCTCCCTGGTGTAACCACTGAACCCAATCCCCTTACTCCTGTTGCTGGATCTGTACGTCAGAAGGGTGGTAATCCCTGGGCCGCATTCATGATGGCAGCGAAGCAAGCTGGTCCAGCTGCGCTCCTTATGGGTGCCTATGGAACCCTACCTCAACGTTCTTCTGGGTTAGGAAAGCCCAAGCGTAAGACACGCTCCAGGTAAATTTGACTGCCTAAACACCGCCCCCAAACTCAGTACAATGACATCTTTCCAACTCCTAGGCTCCACTACAAGAGATGTAGATGGAGCCTATGAAATTACACTCTTTGGCTCTACTGCCGAAGGGAAGTCAGTGAGTTTAACAGTAACTGACTACCAGCCCTTCTTCTATGTCGGCGGGGCGCCGATATCTACCCTTAAAGCCTATATTACATCTGGCCTACAAAAGGGTCTAGAGAAACAGGTCTCTTTTTCCGTAGAGACCCACAAGACTTTCTGGGATTTTACGAATAATGCAGATATTGAAGTACTCAAGATAACTGCACGGAACAAGAAAGCATGGTCTATTGTACGTTCACTACTGTTATATCAAGAGACTATGACACCTAAGACGATTACTGTACTAAAGGGGAAAAAAACTAGTGAAATCACGCCTACCGTCTATGAGGCTAACATCGATCCCCTTCTGCGATTCTATCATCTCCGCGAAATCAAGCCCGCTGGTTGGGTTACTGTAGAGAGTGACGCAGTAGACGAGGTCGATGATCCTACTACGACTACCGAGCTTCAGTACATGACCACCTGGACCTCTGTGGGCCCTGCATCTGAAGCAATTCAGCTAACATCGGCTCCTCTACGAATCATGTCGTGGGATATTGAGTGTACCAGCAGTCACGGCGACTTTCCGCAGGCTAATAAGACGTGGAGGAAGCCGGCCCGTGAACTGATCGAGGCCGGACTAGATCGTGAGAAGGGCATCGCTGAACTCAGGAAGGCTGTAGCTGGTACCTCTAAAAAGATAGCTCGTGTCTACTTGGATGCAGCAGGTCTCCGTGAATTTGAGGCCGGCCTGTCTACAATCACAGCCTGGTCTGATGACATTGACGAGCTCGATGGACTTCTATCCTCTAAGCTGCCCAAACCAGAGGGTGATCCCGTAATTCAGATTGGTTCGGTCACCTATGTGGGTGGCAAGGCGGTGCGCAAGGATATCTTTGTGCTCGGATCCTGTAGTCCAGTCGAGGGGACCAATACAGTATCATGTAAGACTGAGAAGGGGTTGATTGAGGCATGGGCCGCTATGATTAAGACAGTTGATCCCGATCTCATGATCGGCTATAATATCTTCGGTTTCGATAACCAGTACCTCTGGGATCGGGCTATCCACTGCAGAGCAACTGACTGCTTCAGGCATCTCGGTCGGCAAACAAACAAGGATGTATTGGATCCCAGGACCAAGGAGATACGGAGCGAGAATCCCGTGAAGCTCAAGGAGTCCTTCCTCTCGTCGAGTGCAATGGGTGACAATACCTTCCACATGTTCACGGCCGAAGGCCGCATGCATATTGATCTCCTCGCCTACGTGCGGCGCAATGCGGTCCTCGACTCCTACAGTCTCGACAATGTTACCGCGACCTATATGGCTGGCGGAGTCTCCTCTGTAGCCCAGACTGGGGACCACTTGAAGATAGGGACTAAATCGACCAAGGGCACGGTAGTCGGTCGTGCCATCGTACTTCTGGATGATGATAATGATCATCTGGGTGACAAATTCGAGGTGGTCGCAGTAGAGCCCAAGGCTCTGATCCTCAAGGGATCGGCTGAATCCATGGCCGATGTCCTAGATGGTCGGCCCGTCCGCTGGTCACAGGCAAAGGACAATGTTAGCCCCCAAGACATCTTTGCACTCCATGCAAAGGGCCCTGCTGATCGTGCCGTCGTTGCAAAATACTGTATTCAGGATTGCGACCTGGTGATGGAACTCTTTCAGAAGCTCGAGGTACTCAACAATTCGATTGCCATGGCAAATGTCTGTTGGGTGCCGCTAGACTATATCTTTACTAGGGGGCAGGGCATCAAGTCCGAGTCTCTCGTGTTCTATGAGTGCAGGAAGGAGGGGCAGCTGATCCCGGTTCAAAGCCAACAGAGTCGTTCTGAAGATGCTGAAGAGTCTGGGCCAGATGAGGGATACGAGGGAGCAATAGTGTTAGACCCTCTCAGCGGCATCTATCTCGATGATGAGCCAGTCGCAGCCCTCGATTTCAGTTCCCTGTATCCGTCATCTATCATTAGCGAGAATCTAAGTCAGGATACCGTGGTCTGGGTAAAAGACTATGACCTTACTGGGGCCCTCACTCTGGCTGAAGGGTCCGACAAGTACGATAATCTAGAGGGAGTCGAGTATCTCGAAGTCGATTATGATATCCTAAAACCGGATCCCAAGGACACACGGAAGCTTCCTGATCTAGTAGTCGCAGGCCGTCGAGTCTGTCGTTATGCAACGTCTAAGCAGGGGACCCTGCCAAAGATTCTTCAGAAGCTGCTGTCTGCACGCAAGGCAACCCGTAAGCTTGCAGAGAAGGAGACGGATGACTTTCGCAAGTCGCTCCTTGATGCTCAGCAGCTGGCCTACAAGCTTACGGCTAATTCTCTGTACGGGCAGCTCGGTTCTAACACATCCAAGATTCGACGCAAGTGCTTGGCTGCGTCGACCACCGGTCACGGACGTCAACAGCTTCTGTTTAGTAAGGCATGTATTGAGGAGGTCTACGGACCAGGCAAGGATCCTAGGTGCAGCGCAGTCGTCGTGTATGGTGATACGGACTCTGTGTTCATCTCGTTCCGGCCATGTAACCCTGAAACAGGCGAGAGACTCCGAGGTCGTGATGCCCAGGCAGCGGCGAAGGAGCTGGCCATGGAAGCCGGTGCACTGATCTCAGGAGCCCTCAAGCCGCCCCATGACTTTGAGTTCGATAAGATGTTCCGCTGTTTCTGTCTCCTATCAAAGAAACGCTATGTGGGCGACATGACGGAGGATGGCCTAGAGGATTCGGACTATCATCGGAAGTCGATGGGTATCGTCATGAAGAGGCGTGACAATGCACCGATTGTCAAGATTGTGTATGGCGGTGCCATTGAACGTATCCTGGTACAGCGCGATGTAGTGGCCGCCTTCGAGTTTGTTCGTCAGACGGCCCGTGACCTCCTCGCTGGCAAGTATCCTTTGAAGCGTCTCACCATTACCAAGTCTCTCAAGGCAGAGTACAAGCTGATTCCGGCCCATAAGATCCTGGCTAATCGTATTGGCGAGCGGGACCCAGGTAATAAGCCTGCATCGAATGATCGTATTCCCTATGTCTATATCAAAAATCCCACGGGCCGCCCGTATCCCAAGGATGTCAGTCAGGGAGACCGCATCGAGATTCCCTCATATATTATTGAGAAGGGTCTGACACCCGACTATCCCTTCTATATCACAAATCAGATTGCCAAGCCAGTGGCCCAGGTCTTCGGTCTTATTGTGGAGAAGCTGCCAGGAGTCAAGGCACACAAGGTTGCAGCGACCCTGAAGGCTAAGGATCCTGTAGCCGCTCGTGAGGCTCTCGCCGAGGAGATGCTCTTCGGTGATCTCCTCGTCACTGCCTCTGGCCAGAAAGACCTGCGATCGTGGTTTGCACGAACGTGAACTGCCAAGGATACACGTTTACATGATCGAGGTTCGATGTATAGAGAATATCACCGAGGAGATACAGATCTGTCAGAGGTGTCTTAAAGATAGCTAGGACTACGTGGTATGCCTCTGCCCGTGTCAGGTGAATCGAGCGATAGCCATCTGTGAGTTCCATTAAAAAACTTGAACCTAGCCCAATATACCCTTCATATTTTAGTATGGACAAACGAGGCCTCTTTAATCTGGGGAATACATGTTATCTTAATTCGGCCCTTCAAGCTCTGCGTCATGCAGGTCCATTCCGTGAGTATTTCACCCATGCTTGGAAAACGCATCGGCATCCTGAGCGAAATGGCTATGAGTTTGCCGCAAATGTATCAGAGCTCCTAGCAGAATTTAGTAAGGGCGAGAAGGGTCCCGTAAATCCCAAGGCCCTCGTTCAGTCATTCTTCAAGGTTGCAGCTCAGCGCGACCAGGAAGACGAGTTTCATTTCGGAGCACAGGCCGACGGTACGGAGGCCGTACTCTTTATTCTCCAGGTCCTACATGAGCAGCAGGCCCGTCATGTCAAGATGGAGATTAATGGAGTCCCTAAATCACCATCACAGATCGAGTATGTTAAGAGTATGGAGTCCTGGGCATCCTTCTTTCATAAGGAGTATTCACCCATTGTGGATGCCTTCTATGGTCAGAACCAGACTACTCGTACCTGTAGCTGTGGTGCATCCCGTATTCAGTACGAGCCATGGGGCGTACTCAAGCTACCGATTCCTAATGCTGAGATAGAAGGAGCTCCTGCACCCACGCTCCAGCAGTGCATCAACGAAAACTTTGCGCCAGAAACTCTGGATGATTATACATGTGAGACGTGTAAGGTGAAGGGTCAGACAAAGACCCAGAATCGTATTAGCCGCTTTCCCTCACACATGATTCTGGGTCTGAAGCGATATACCAAGAAGGGTGCAAAGGTCCGGGCCAAGATCCCTTATGATCCTGATCTGATTGACTTTGAGGACTGGGTTACGTGGCCGACCCTCCAGCCAAAATTCAAGTATCGTGTCTATGCTACCATCGATCAGCTCGGTACGAGTAGCGGCGGTCATTATAATATGCGAGCACGAGAGGGGTCTTCGTGGACACTCTATGATGATCAGCACCAGAGGACCTGTCCTAATGGAGAATGCACCTATGACACTCTGATGCTCTTCCTAGAGAGACATTAATTTGCCTGTCTAGTGTAGGGAATGTCTATGAATGTACGAACAAATATTGGTCTATCCCGGAATATGACGACCTTTAGTGAGCCGACCACTTCGGTCATGGGGACACTCGGCTCCTTTTTGACATCATGGCAGGGAATGATTATTTTTGTAGGTATCGTAATGGTCCTGATCTGGGTCTATTATGAAACAATAGGATACTATTTTAATTTAGGCTGGGAAAAGATGAGATGGAGTAATAATCACAACGAGAAGATTAAAATAGAAGTCCCCGGTACACCGATTGTAGCTGAGCTAAAACCGGTGGAACATCATCCTAAGGAAGAAGTAATTCAGATTATTGACAAAGATGTGGAACAGGCCCTAGATGGAACCTGTAAGAAACAGGTATTTAATGTTGCACGGAATCTATACAAGTTTGAGGAGGCTGAGCCTCTATGCAAGGCATTTGGAGCAGAGTTAGCAACCTATGATCAGGTGAAGTCTGCATATAAGTCTGGAGCCGATTGGTGCAATTATGGATGGTCGAAGGGTCAGATGGCTCTTTTTCCGACGCAAAAAGAGACATTTGAGAAACTTCAGATGGGCCCCGAGAACCAACGGATGTCCTGCGGTGTACCTGGGTTAAATGGCGGCTACTTTCCAAATGCGGACCAGCGTTTTGGAGTAAACTGCTATGGTGAACGGCCGGCCAAGTCTGCTCTGGATGATAGATTAGAGCATGAGCCAAACAATCTTGAGTATGATCGCGAAGTCATGAAATTCAAGTCGGAGCTTGATACTATTCCTGTGAATCCTTGGGCCCCCAAGCGCTGGAGTGCTTGAGCCCCTTGATCATTCCATGTTCTACCATATAAGGATCCAGGCCTCCATATAAGACTTCCACCTCCTCTTCTATATGTGTCTTGTCAAAGGCCTCTACGATCTTAAAGTCTCGCTGAGCCCATTCACTGACATAGTCAAAAAGTTCTGTGATCATCTCATTATCTCTGTAAAACGATACAACCTCTCTAGTCCAACTCTGCATATCAAAGGTCATTGATATCCAGTCTTGCCATACCTGCTCATGATGAGCTGTCCACCCTTTTGGTCTCGGTTTCTCAGAACGTTTTACCATACAGTACGATGTAGTCTTACGGAGTCTAACATAATCCTCTATCTCTCGGGCCAGACTCTCAGATGAGAGGGATAGGCTGCCACCATGACGCAAAATATAGGCTTCGATTACGTGATGCAAGTCCATTACTGGACTATATGTTAGAAGTGTTTAGACCACCGTTAGATAACCGTTAGACCTGATATCGTGATATTTGATCACGTAAACCAGTAGCTCTTATTCTCAATATAGACATAGCATCGAGTTGTATTGAGGGCCAGGAATTTCTCATAGAATGTCTCTGAAGTTCGTTTGAGATCTGCTACCATCTGTTTTGCCTCTTCCTCCGTCTGTGGACACAGCTCATGAACTAGACTCCCAGCGATAGTGCCACCCGATTCCAAGGGTTTCTCCCAACAGGTATAAATCAGATACTTGCACTTAGCAGACATTGATACCGATAGGCGCAGGTGCCATGTATTCACCTTTATACCTTCTCCTTTTTCAGACTTTCTACTTCCTTCGTTTCTCTGTGGGCCTGTAGCCACTTGATTAGTGATGCACTCTGTACTGCGGTAATACCCGATTTTGTGGCCCACTCTGGTATCTCCTTTTCTAGATAGGTCCAGGATAAACCAGAAGTGATTTTCTTAGACTCCAGTTTGAGTTCTGCCCCCGATACCTTGATCGTCGACTGTTGTAGATTAAGTGTCTTGATCAGACGTATAGCTTCTTCTTCATGCTTATTACGCAGGGTCCGTGCATTCGATGCCTGTTTAGTAAAGGATTCGGTCAGATTGTCCATGTGTATCCACCCTCGGATGGCTGTTGCCAACTGTTGTTTAGGATCTGTAAGTGACATACCTTGGTTCTGATACAGGATTTAAAGAGGCGGGTTGACCGAGGATACTTATTGGAGTGCAGACACCAAGTTCTCTACTCCTGTAGCGACCTGAGTATAGAGAGGTGCCCCAGATCCTCGTAAGACCATGATGCAGGTAATAACAGTACAGGTGATCATGACTAAGAATAGTACACCCATGCCAATAATCCATGGCGAAATAGAGTGTAAGATATGTTTCACTGCCGGGTCAATGATTTTTTGCAGAATTAGCTGCTGCGTTGGTTTATCCTGGAACCCTGATGCCCATTGATCTGCGAGACGGAGCCCAAGATCATGTAAGGCCTTACGAGCTCTTGTTTCTTTTTCCTTGTCCTCCATACTTCTAACCCTGTGTTGTAGAATAATTTTCGTACTACAACGAGAGATGGAGTACCATCCAACAAAGTATTATCGAGGGCTGTCTAAAACGCGCAAAGCGCAGAGAAAGCGTGAGATATCTAAATACGGCCGTCTATCATGGAAGAATCCCAAGGCCTACGTTGGTTTTAAGACAGATCGTGGTGTCAAGACGAGAACATCGTCCTATACTGAACAATGGAAGGCCCGGTTTCCTACAGCAACCTCTTTAGAAGAAAAGGCAAGAGTAACCGGTGTACCATTACATCTTATCAAAGAGTCCTACAACCGTGGCATGGCCGCCTGGAGAACGGGTCATAGGCCCGGTGCTACTCAGCAACAATGGGGCTATGCCCGTGTACATTCTATGCTGCTTTGTGGTAAAACAGCTGTATCCACTGATGCAGACCTTGTGAGAAAGGCAAAGGAGAGCAAGGGAGGCGCTCTCTGGTATTCTGCGTCTAAGTGCTAATGAACAGAAGTCTGGCCAGGTTAGATGCTACAACCTCCTAAACGTACTACGGCCGGCTATCTTCTTAGTACTAGCCCGCATCTTGCAAGTCCTCCGGTAGCACTGGACTCCGGTATCTGGACCCCTTCTGATGAGTGGTGTGCCTGGGCCGATGAACAGCGTAAGCGGATTCTGGGCGAGCTTCTGAGTCACGGATCATGGTTTTCCAAGCCGCCCCGGCGCGAGATCCTTGATCCTCTCTTTTCTCCCTGGTATGGAACTGTGCAGGGGAAGAAGCAGTTCTTTTTTAAACCTGTGAAGGATTCCTCCGGTGTCGGATCCTGGGTTCTCGAAGGTCTGATTATGACTGCAACCTCCATTTCTCCCGTGTTTACAGTTGGAGAGTTTACAGAGACCAAGGTTGAGGGAGATGCAATTACACTGTTTGATACTGAGGCCCTGGATGAGCGTGAGGTAACCCTGGATGAAATAGAATCTGAGGGAGTGGCCCCGACCCCGATTCGTAATCGCGAATGGGAGACAAAGAAGTTCCTGTCCAAGGAACGTGTTCGTGAGGCCCGGTTAAAGGCCCAGATTGCTTCTCGTATGGCCCAGGCTGAGGAGGCCCGGTACATTCGGCATTTCGGAGAGATTGAAGATAATGAATCGCACTTTAGTGATTACGATTTATCTGATTCTGAATCAGACGAGGATGAACTATTGACTTAGTTTCCGTTTTCCGTCAAGGAATTTTCAACCTGCTTAGCAGAACATGGCCGGTTTTGATGTGAATCTTGTAATAGGCCTTCTAGTGGTCGCTGCACTTGGGTATGCGGTATATGTTTATGCACCTAAGATGATGAAGTCGGCTATGCCTCCTCCTAGACTATCTTCTGGTGTCCGTGAGGGATTCGCTACGGCCCCTCCCAGACAGAATGCTCCTAGCCCTGTCCCCGAGGGCAACTCTCTGTCGACCTACGGTAGTGACAGCATGGCCTCGGTCCCTATGAACGCGGCCAAGAAGCCCAAGGACTGCTACCCCCGTGAGCAGCT